>BNJV01000707.1_pt1 | contig 288590 bp, 418 predicted proteins | sample 8540591 | NCBI WGS metagenome assembly BNJV01 (sample SAMD00202457, study PRJDB9452) | human saliva metagenome | host: Homo sapiens | reverse complement strand
AAAATGCCTCTCCTTTCAAATAAAAATAATACCTATTTTAAATTATTTAGCACTGTTTCTGTAATATCCTTCGCTCTAAGTCCATATTCGTAAACATAGTCTCCCCATCTGCACTTTGTCCAAAAATATCCTGTATTCCATGTTTTATAACTTTTGTTGGATGAACTTCTGACAAGTACTCTGAAACTGCACTTCCCAAGTCTTCCAATTACCGAATGTTCTTCACTTGTTACAATAAATTTACATTTTTTTGCAACTTTTAGAACTGTTTCCATATCTAACAGTTTTATCGTAGAAATATTAATCACTCTTGCTTTTAATTCTTTTTCTTCTAGTAATTTTGCTGCCTCAAGAGCTTCTGAAGCCATAAGACCTGTTGCTAAAATTGCTCAAATACTTAATAGGCACAGGGCTACCATTTACCGTGAGATAAAAAGAATTAATGACGAATACACTTCTGAAAATGCTCAGTCAGATGCCAATACAAAAGCTGCTAATAGAGGAAGAAATTTAAAAATTACTCCCGAATTGAAAAATCTGATAGAAAACAGGCTCTGCAAAACCTGGTCACCTGAAACAGATTGCTGGCAGAGAATTAAAGGGAAGATTATCCTTTAAGACTATCTATAACTGTCTGTACAGCAATTTTCTGGACGTTTCTCTGAACGTTTTAAGTAGAAGGAGAGAAGAGAGAAAATTAAAGAGACGAGAGGAAAATTTAATATTGGAAAAATAATTGAAGAAAGACCGTCTGAAGTAAGCACAAAGGAAGTTTTTGGGTACTGGAAGATTGATTCAGTAATTTCGTCAGGAGAGTAGAGCAAATCCTGCTTTGCAACATTATTTTCGTTTCCATATTTTTACAAAATAGTTTGAATGGTGTGAAGCCCCTGCATTGTAAATATTTCCACCAGTTGTTCCAACTAGATAATTTACTGTCCATCCATTTCAGGCGACAAGTTACCTTTTAATGTTACATCTTCAACAACTGTTAAAAGCCTAGTTCTGTCAAATGATTCTAATGCTTTTATTTTTGAATCTTCGATTACTATTTCATCTCCTGGTTTCATTTGCACAAGTCTGTCTTCAGGCACTCCTCATTTTCTCCAAATTTCAATACATGTTTTTTTGGTTCTACAAATTTTTGCTTCTGGACAATTTTTTTCACAACTGCCGCCGCAAATCGCTGTGAGAATGTGTTGCAAGCAACGTATCAAGACCTTCTATCGCAAAAAGGCTCTATCACACACGGAGATAGCATTTTTTTAAATTTTTTTATTTTTCAAGAAAATCAAGAAAAAAATAAATAAAGCTAAACTTTTCACAGCTTTTTATTTATTCGATCTTATTGGTTCAAATATATATTAAAAAAACAAATCGGATAAAAAAATATATAAACAAAAAAAGCCGGATTTTTCCGACTTAATTAAAATTAATATGATAATAATTGATATCTCTATTTTGTATAAAAAAATTTTTTTGGCACTATCTAAATCAATATGACAATAACTAGTAGGATTTTTTTCCTAAATAATCTTGATGATAATCTTCGGCTAGAATATAATGTTTTAGCGGCTTAATTTCCACTTGAATATCTTTTAGAATATTTAGTTTGTTCATTTTCTACTTTTTAATTTTATTATATTTAAATCGCTTTCGTCTACATAATAAATTCCAGTACGGTATTGACGACCTACATCAAGTCCCTGCCTATCGACACTTGTAGGATCAATTATTGAAAAAAATAATAAGTAAGAAGTTTATCTAAAGAAATAACGCTGCTGTCGTATTTTATATGCACTGTTTCTGCATGATCCGTCATTTTTAAAATTTGGTAATTGGTATCCAAAGTTTGTCCGTTTGCATACCCAACAGTAGTCTCAATGACACCTGGAGCCATTTTTAAAAAAATTTTTTTCTACTCCCCAGAAACATCCTCCAGCTAAATAAATTTCTTTAATATTCTCCATAAAAAAATTGCACCTCCTCCAGTTCTATTCTAAAATATAGAATAAATTATTAACTATTTTACTTGAATTCAATTTTTTTAGTTTGATTCTCAAAAAAATTATGAGTATATTATACAATTTCATATGTAGAAAAATATTTATTAAATTCTTTTAATATTATTATATTTATACCATTTTTATGACCCTTAATATTAAATACAACTCTTTATTATTGCTTATAAAAATATTTTTTTATTTAGATTTTTTTCATTTAAAAATCGCATCTTTTAACTGATTTAATGCCTTTTTCTAGAACCGCTCTTGGACAAGCAGCATTCAATCTCATAAAATCCTTCTAATCCCTTCTGATAAACTCGCCCTTCATTCAGTCCTAATTTTGCTTTTTGTTAACATAAATTCTTCTAGCTGCTTCTGGTTAAATCCGAATTTTTTTCACATAATTTTTCGGCAATCCAGCCACACTAAATACGTCGCTTGTGGAATATTTGGCGTAATTTCAGGAATATATTCCTTAAAAAAATCATTTAAGAATAAAAATATTATTTTTGCAAATATTCTTTTAACTGATTCAAATATTCTTCACCTTCATCAGAATATGCCGCAATTGTAGCAACCAAATTAAATGGGTTGTTTCTATGAACTTCAGATCTTTCCAGAACTTATCAAATTTTGCCTTTACTTCCAGATTGTTAAAAAACAATTGTTGCACTTTGAAGTCCCGCAAGATTGAAGGCTTTTCCAGTTGATGTGCAAGTTATGGTATTTTTGACGAATTTCTTCAGAAATACTTTGCCATTGGAATGTGATTATTGTCCCACAATGTCAAATCTGCATGAATTTCATCTGATATTACTGGAACATTATATTTTCTGCATAAGTTTCCAATTGCTTTTTAGCTCTTCACGAGTCCAGACGTGTCCCAAAGGGTTATGTGGATTACAGAAAATGAATAATTTAGGATTTTCTTTTTAATTTATTTTCCAAATCTTCCCAAATCAAGTGAATATTCTCCATTTTTTTCAATAAACCTATTTTCAATAACAATTCTCTCATTATCTTCATTAATATCATAAAATTCAGAGTAAACAGGTGTCTGAATCAATATTTTTATCACCTTTTTTTCAGAAAAATATCTGTACTAACGCTCCAAGGCTAGGTACAATTCCTATACTAAAAACTTAGCAGCTCTTTTTTTCGGCTCCCACCCAAATCGTTTCTTTTTGCCAATTTATAAATGACTCAAAAATATTCATCAGGATGGTAAACATAACCAAAAAAATTCCATGCTGAACTTTTTTTCTCAAGAGCATCAATTACTGGCTGTGCCGTTTTTAAAAATCCATATCAGCAATCCAAAGCGGAATGACATCATCTACTCCAAATTTTTTTCGTAAGTTCTTTTGTATTTCACAGAATGATTATTTTTTTCTGTCGATAATTTCATCAAAATTGTATTTCATAAAAATCACATCCTTTTACTTATTATTTTGTAACAAATTAGATAAAAACAATTTATTTATTAATTTTTTTATTTTCTTTTTTTAATTATTTTATTGACAATCATCAAATTAAATTATAAAAATATATTCAAACTACTTTTAAAGAGGTAAATTTAATGACTAAAAAAATATAGTAAAAACTTCATAACCCAGCAAAGTGCTAAACTTTTTATTATAAAGGATATAAAAATACTGAGTTAACTGATATTTTCAAAGCGTGCGATATGCCCAATGATATTTTTTTATAAATATTTTTTTCAAGTAAAGAAGAGCTTCTTATTACCGTTATAAAATATCATACGGAAAAATCTAATCAATTTTTTTAATAACAATGTAGACGATTTGTCAATTTCCAAATTTCATTATTTTTGAAAAATATTTTTGAAAAATATTGTAAACAACAAATTTCATGGTGGGAGTCCATTGGGAAATTTAGCACTGGAACTTTCCGATATTAATAAGAATATACGAGAAGAACTTGTGAAATCTTATAAAAAAGATAGAACTTCGTTTCTCATTTTTCATAACAACTTTAAAATATGCCTTTCCTGAAAAAAATATGATGATATTGTACCAGAAACAACAGCCAGAATTTTTAATAGCTTTTACTTGAAGGAACTATTCTTATGTTAAAAAAACAGAAAAAGAAAGCTCTGCAATTAACGATTTTTTTGTCTTTTTTTGATATTATTTTTTTAAACTCAATGAAGACACTTTATCAGAATCTGAAAAAAACTAATAATGCTGTAAAAAAGAAAAAAAGTTGTCAAGGCACAAGAAACGGATATTTCTGACTCTACTCAAAAATGAAGTCATTCAGGAAGAACCTGACGAAATTGAGAATAAAAATGAAAAACTTAAAAATTGAAGAAGAAGAAATTGCTAAAGTTGAAGAATCACATAACGATGATAATATGTACTATGATATTGATTCAGACAGCTTAATCAATGTTTTCAATAATCTTGAAACTTACCAAAAATGAAAATGAAAAAAATAGACATTTTCAATTTGCTATAATTATAATTTAACCTAAATGATAACTTTTTTTGAAATTTTATTCTCACAAAAATATTAAGTATACTAAAAAAATTTAGGGGGAATTAAAAAACTCCCCTTTTTATTTTTACTTGTAATCTAATCTTTCACTTGAAACTATTTTTTTCCATCTTCTGTTACAAACACCAGATAATATGCTTGCTTTCCATATAAAAATTACTTTCCAGTTTCTAAATCCCTTTTTATAAATTCCTACGTTTTGTGGTCTTATTTCATCATTAAATTTTTTTCTTTTATTTCTGAAATACTATTACTGACAACTGTATCTCGTGAAACAACTTCTGAATCCGAAACTACTCTTCTTCCAACTGATGAACAACTGATTAATATTCCAAAACATAGAAGTACAACTATTTTTCTTTATTTTTGTTCACTAGTTATTCACCACCTCCATTTTAATATTAAATTGTAAATGTTTCTTTTCTTCATCCGAATAACTGCATTTTTATTTTTTTCGTAAAACAGCATTTGGATTGTTGTCCAGAAATTCATTAATATTCTGATTTGCTTTTTTTCAATTGTCTGAAAAATTTTTCAGCTAATTCAGTATTTGAAAAATCCTATCATTTTTAGATAATTAAACATATTAAACGTTTCAAGCATAAAAATCCCTTTCTTTAAAAATTAAAAAACTTTTTAGAATTAAATATTTTAATTCTTTAACTTTAACTTTTAACTGGTTTTTTTATTTAATTTTTTTCAACAATATTACTTTTTTTTAACTTTTTCATAAGTTTTTTTCCAAAAATTTCTTCAAATGATAAATTTGTTTTAAATCCAGCAGCCTTTTATATGTCCACCGCCGCCAAAAAAATAGAAGCTATTTCATTTACATTATACTTATCATTGGCACGAAAACTCCCTTTCAAAGCACCATCTGCATCTTCTCTCACAAATAACGATATTTCCATTCCTTCAATACGAAGAAGCATTTCAGCTGTCCCATCTGTTTCATCCTTTTTCAATACCAAGCTCTTTCATTTTTGCTTGTCAAATAATAGCTTGCAAATTTATAATTTTCATCAATTATTTTATTTTTTTATAAACTTCACCTATAAGGTCAACCTTTTTTTCACTCATTTCAAAAAAATAATGTTTGAAATCTTATGATTATTTGCTCCTGCTCCAATTAATTTGGAACAGACGAGGAAAAGTATGCTCTGTAACGTTATCATGTCTAAAATTGCCTGTATCATTAATAATTCCAAGATACATATATTCCGCTATTTTTTTAGTTAATTCAATATCAAAAAAACTTCTAAAAACTGATGCAAAAAGCTCTCCTGTACTGCAAATACTTTCCACATAATTAAAAATCAGCATGTTCAGTATTGCTTTATATGATGGTCAATATTGATTGACTGTTCACTTTGTCTTTTTATTTCAACAGATTTCCCATATCTTTCTTCATTTGCACAATCCAAACTTATAAACAAATCAAATTTTTTTCATTATTCTGAAAATTATTTTTAAATTCATCTACAAAAACTTTCATAATTAAAAAAATCAGTTTTGTATCTTCAAAATGTCGCATATATTTTTGGGCAATTTGTCATCAACAACAATTTTTTTACCATTTTTTTCCATATTATTTTTACAATATGTTTTTTTATCATAAAATAAAACGCTAAAAAGAGAACCAAGTGCATCTCCATCTGGATTAATATGTGCTGTTAAGATTATATTTTTAGCAATTTTTATTTTTGTCAACAATTTCTTTTGGTAATATATTTCCTTTATAATTTTTTTATTCATAAAATTTTATTTTTCATTTTCAACTTTCTATAAATTTTAGTTTTTTTTTATATTTTTTTACTCTATTCTATTTTTCCAACGGAACGAATCATATATCCACCGCCAGATTTTTGCTTTTTGCCTGATTTTTCCATAGCTTTTTAATGTATTAGGATTATCTGTCATATTTGACATTACAACATAGGTTGTTCTTCCGTTTACTGTTGTTTTTTTATAATAAAAAAATTTTTTTCCTAATTTTTAGTTATTTCTTTGGCTGAAGATTCTGAACCTACTGAAAGCTACTTGTATATACTTTCTTGGTCCTTTTTGGAGTCTGAGCTTCCTTTTTTTAGCTCCAGCTTTTTGCTTTTTTTCTTCTGCTTGTTTACGTGCTTGCTTTTTTTAGCCTCTTCTTGACGTTTTTTTGTTCGGCTATTTTTTTGCTTGTTCTAATTTTTGTGCTTCTAACTTTTTCTGCTCTTCTTTTTCTTTTCAGCAGCATTTTCATCGACTTTTACTTGATTTTTATTGTCATCTTTTTGGTAAATCTATCGACTGTGCAGGCTTAGTATTTTCAATTTCCTTAGCAACTGTTTCGTTATTATTTTCTATAACTTGAGTTGGTAAAGTTAAATTGTTCTTATATTCTTTAGAATTATAAAAAAATCTTTTTTTCTGATTTTCATATCTTTTGTAATGCTATCCGTTGTAGTAACTTTTGAATTTTTTTATATCCTATTATTAGCACTATAGCATAAGCAAAAAAATTGCAACAATCCCAATAGCTCTCATTACTTTAAACGGATTTAATCGAAAACTCATTTTTTTCTCCCTTCTTTTTCTTTTACAATTAAATTTTTAATTTCTAAATAATTTCCTTTTAATATTTTTTTGGAATTTTTCTGCCGCAAGTTTTACAAAACTTGTATATTCCATCCCTGAATCATCAGTAATTGAATCAGATATTGAACGGATTATCAGGAATTTTATACCTAATCTCGCACATACCTGAGCTACGGCTCCACTTTCCATATCCACACAAAGTGCATCAAAATCTTTTCCCAATTGAATTTTTACATCTTTTTTACTTATAAACTGATCTCCTGTCAAAAATTCTTCCAAGCAGTATTTGATGATTTATATTATTTATTTTCGCAGTTTTCTCAATCAAATCTTTATCTGATTCAAAGGCCCATTCTTTCATTTGAGGGATTTGTCCCATTTTATATCCAAATGCTGTAGCATCGACATCGTGTTGAACAATATCTCTTCCGATAACTACATCCCCTATTTTTTTAGTCTTGCATCCAGCGATCCAGCTACCCCTGAAAAAATTACTTCTTTCACATTAAATTTTTCAATTAACAAAGTTGCTGTAATTGCTGCATTTACTTTTTCCAATTCCAGATTGTACAAATACAATCTCTTTTTCATTAAATTTCCCAGTAAAAAAATGATATCTCGTTTATTACGATTTCCTTTATATTTTTCAATTTCTTTTTTTATTGCCTCGGCTTCTTCAATCACAGCTGCGATAATTCCCGTCATAGTTTCCTCCATTTAAATTTATTAATTAATCAATTTGCTCTTCATCATCACTTTCTATACTTTCTATATTACTATCATCACCAATGTTAATAGTATTTGCTCCAGCTTCATAAATATAAGTGTCTTTCAGCTTACAAGTTTTTTTACTTCGTCTGTATTAATAATTGCCTGAAATTCCCATTTTTCATTTTTGGAAAGGGAACTTATATTATCAACGGCATCTCCAACCTTTGCATTGTTCTTGTCAAAACATGGAACTTCTATTGTTAGATTTCTTTTAGTTATTCCGTTATGTGTCAATATTCCTGTAACAACTGTTTTTCCATTCGTTATTTCCACTTCTGAGCCTGAAAAATTTATATTTTGTATTTTTTTAGCTTTTATTTCACCATCTTTTTCCACCTATAATTCCACCAATTATTTTCCCTGAAGTGCTAATAACTGCTCCTGTTATCCCACCTGCAGCCTTTATTGTTCCGCCAACTACACTTCCAACTCCACTTATAGCACTGCAAGAGGAAGTCATTAGCATTGTTCCTGTCATTAAAATTCTTTTTCTCAATTTTCTTTCCTTTTTAGTTTAATTTTTTTATCGTATTTCCGAACTTCTATTAGTATCAATAGGATAACATATTCCTGATAAAAAAACAAGGCAATTCATCTTTATCACTTAAAAAAATTAAGCTAGAATCTTTGCCCGTATTTATTTAAATTATTGTTCTCAAAATTTCAAAATTTCCAATAGTTTTTTTGTGTTGATTCCGACAGGAATTAAAAACTGTTTCACCTTTTTGACTGGAAGTTCTTTGTTTTCTCCCCATACAATTTTTTTCCTTCTCCTTCAGAATCGAGTAAATTGTCATGCTTTCATTGTTTACATCTTCAAAAAGAATCAGTAAATTTTTACTTTATCAATTGAATAGTATTCTTTTTCTATAATATGTTTTCTCAAAAATATCTTTCCCATTTTCAGAAGCTATCAAACTCAGTATTTTTTTATTTTTAACTTCTTTTTCCAAAAATCTATTACATCAGCCGAATCTCGTAAATGAAGTTCTCTTTTTTTCCCGTTTTCATCAATTCTGTCAAAATCATAAATTCTATAAGTAACATCTGAATTTTGCTGAACTTCTGCAAAAAGTACGCTTCCTTTTAATGAGGCGTGAACTGTTCCCGGTGTAATATCAATAAAAATCACCTTTTTTTAACAGTTTTTTTCTTCAAATAACCCGTCAAAATCATTCTTTTCCACTTTTTCTAAAAAAATTTTTCTTTCGTAATTCCAGGCTTCATTCCCAAAAATCAAAGTAGCATCATCACTTGCCTCCATTATATACCAAGATTCGCTTTTTTTCCAAATTCATTGTGTTTTTTTAAGGCAACTTCATCGCTTGGATGCACCTGGATAGAAAGTCTGTCGTTTACGTCCAGATATTTTATAAGAAGCGGAAATTTATTTGGATATTTTTTTCATAAACCTTTTTTTCCAGTAAGCTCTCCTTTATACTCCTTGTAAATATCATCCAGTCTTTGTCCAGCCAAAGCACCATTTTCTACAATACCCATTCCATGTGGATGTGCCGACACTTCCCAAGACTCGCCAATTTTTACCTTCAGGTAGCGTCATTCCCAATTTTTGTTTCAAATTCACGTCCACCCCACACTTTTTTTCCACAAAAAAATTTTTTTTAAACTTCATTGGATATAACATAAAAATCGCTCCCTTGTTTATATAATTATTTTTTTAATATTTCTTTACTTAATAATAACATTTTTAAACTGAATTTTTACAATAATATAATTAAAAAAATTTTACAAAAATCTGCAAAGATTATTTGCAGGGGAAAAACTCTTTTTTCATTTTTGGGGTGCTATCTTCTACTTAAAAAAATAGTAGACAATTACAATTTGAATTATGATATAAATTATATCACGCTCCACTGGTATCACCCCAGACTTGTGTAAAAATATGAGGTTCGGTTTTTCCTCAAAAAAATATTATATCATACTATTACAAAATATTAATTTTTTTATTTAATCATTATTTAAAAATTTTTTTATAATTATATAAAAAAACTGCCCTAAATTTTAAGGCAGTTTAACCGATTTTTATTTACACACGTCTGTTTTTTTACAAAAATAATTATACTATAAAAAAACATTTTTATCAATCAATTTGAAAAAAATTTTTGTTAATATTGTAAAATGTTTAAAAGGTGATTTTTAATGTTAAGAGGTTAAAGAATATGCACGTTTACGATGAGCAGAAAAATTGAAAAAGAAAAAAAGATAAAAAGACGTTTGTTTATTTTTAATGAATAGCTTAATGTATGTGATTATTCCAATTATAATAGGATTTTTGAAAATTAATAAAAATATTATCTCTATTTGGTTAATAATTATTTTTGGAATTTTGAAGTTTTATTTGGAAACGAAAAAGGATTTTGTAAATGAGTATGAAAAAGAAGATGAAAAAGGTTCAAATTTTGAGGAAACTTTATGCAAAAAGAGAAATTAAAAAAAGAAAATTTTTTTATTTAAAGATGGGCTGTGTATCAGTTTGTTTAATTGTAATAACTCTAATTAACATAAATATATTTCAGTTGCTAAGTTATGTCAGAGATTTAAAAAGAAATTAGGAAAGTTATTTTTAAATAGCAAAGAACTTTATGTAAATGGGAAAAACTTGAAAAATACAGAAGATGTAAAAAAAGTGGATTTGGGATTCTACAAATTATTTTTGAGATTTTGTGGGATTACAAGAGGGCAGATAATGTAGAAGAATCTAAAATAAAGGCAGTTTTATCCAATGAGAAAGGACAGTATCTAGTAATTGAGAAGAAAGAATTCGGATGGAGTTTTTTTGAAAATGAAAGAAAAATCATTACTATAAGTTAGGTGTTACTTACAAAAAGATGTCGACAGAACAATTGGAATGGAAAAAAATCTTTTGGGACTTATTCCTCAAGATTAAATATTTTAACTTTATCAAAATTTCGTTTTCAAATTTTTCTAATAACTGGCTTTTATTAAATATTTTTAGGCTATTTTTGTCAAAAATACGATAAAAAAATTCACTTGGAACTTTAATAATGACAATTCCCTTTTTACATTTTGATGTAAATTTAATTTCATCAAGAAAAAAATAATTTTTATACAAATAATTGTAAATTTTTACATATTTTGTAAATAAAGAAAAAGATGTAAATATAAAAAAATATACTTGACATAATTGAAAAATGGCTATATAATAATAGTAATAAGTATTTTAATCAAAAATTTAAAAAAATATTAAAGGAAGTGAAAAAAATGCGTGTAATTATCTTGAAAAAAATGCTGATGAAGTTGCAAAATGGAGTGCATATCAAATAGCTAAAAAAATATTAAAATTTAATCCTACAAAAAGAAAAAGCCTTTTGTATTAGGGGCTTCCTACTGGTTCTACACCGCTTACAACTTATAAAGAACTAATAAATTTATACAATGAAAAAAATATTGTCATTTGAAAATGTTGTAACTTTCAATATGGATGAATATGTTGGATTAAAAGCCAGAAGATCCACAAAGTTACCATTATTTTATGAACGAAAAACTTTTTTTAAAATATATTAATATAAAAAAAGAAAAATATAAATATTCTGGATGGCTGTGCCAAAGATTTGGAAAAAGGAATGTCAGGATTATGAAGAAAAAAATAAAAAAAGTTGGCGGGATTCAGCTATTTTTAGGCGGTGTTGGAGAAGATGGACATATAGCATTTAACGAGCCAGGTTCATCGCTTTCATCACATACACGTGACAAAGATTTGACTTATGATACAATCTTGGCAAATTCTAGATTTTTTTGACAACGATATTGAAAAAGTACCAAAATTGGCTTTTGACAATAGGTGTAGGAACATTAATGGAGTCAAAGGAAGTTATGATTCTTGCAAATGGCTATAAAAAAGGCTCGTGCAGTTTATCATGGCGTAGAAGGCGGAGTAAATCATCTCTGGACAATTTCGGCTTTGCAGCTGCATAGAAGGGCTGTGTTGGTAATTGATGAAATGGCAGCTTCGGATATAAAGGTTAAGACGTATAGATATTTTTAAGGAAATAGAAGCTAAAAAAATTTGGATTTGGAAGAATATAAAAAAATATTTAATAGAATTGGCAAAATAGAGAGGAATTATTAAGATGATTATAAAGAATGCAAAGATATTTGATGGAGAGAAATTTATTGAGGAAGATACCGTTGTTTTAGAAGGGAAATTTATAAAAAAAATAACAAACTTTTCATTGATTGATGAAAAAGGATTAGAAAATCAGGAAGTGATTGATGCTGAAGGGATGGTTTTATCACCAGGATTTATTGATTTGCAGCTTAATGGATGTGGAGGAGTGCTGTTTAATGATGATATTTCGAGAAAGACGCTTGAGATAATGAATGAAACTAATAAAAGATATGGTTGCACTTCTTTTTTGCCTACACTTATAACTTCTCCAGATGAGAAAATAGAAAAAGCTCTGAATCTTATGAAGGAAATGAAAAATAAGAAGGAAATTGGAGTTTTAGGGCTTCATATTGAAGGACCTTACATAAGTGTTGAGAAAAAGGGAATTCATCGTCCTGAATACATAAGAGTTTTGTCTGATGAAATGATAGAAAAAATAGCAGATGCAGGGACTGAAGCTACAAAGATAATAACAATTGCACCTGAAAAGGCTAAACTTGAACACCTTGAAAAATTGAAAAAGGCAGGAATTAACATTGCTGTAGGACATACAAATGCGACTTACAAGGAATGCATGGAAAAGAAAGACTATTTTAACTGTGCTACACATTTGTATAATGCAATGAGAGCATTGGATTCGAGAGAGCCAGGAGTTGTGGGATTTTTATTCAATAATGATACTACAAACTGTGGAATAATCGTTGATGGGCTTCATATGGACTTTGCCTCTGTGGAAATTGCTAAGAAAATATTAAAGGATAGACTTTATCTTGTAACAGATGCAGTTAGTCCAGCTGGAACTGATAATATGACGGAATTTATGTTTGAAGGAAACAGAGTTTTGTACAAAGGTGGAAAATGTGTTTCTCCAGAAGGTACGCTGGGAGGTTCAGCACTTGTTATGATTGATGGGGTGAAAAAAATCTTGTAGAAAAAGTGCATGTTTCACTTAAGGAAGCACTTAGAATGGCTACTTCCTATCCTGCCAAAGCTGTAGCTGTGGATGAAAAAAATATGGATTTATAAAGGAAGGGTATTTTTGCGGACTTGACATATTTTGATGAAAAAAATTTAACGTGAAAGGAACTGTAAGTAAGGGAAAAATTGACAAAAATATTAAAAAGAGTTGTATAATAGATTTAAAATTTTTAGGAAATATTTTTTTAAAAATTGCAAAAATATAACTGGAAAAAAATTTGAAAAAAAGTGCTTTTTGCTATACTTTAGTTGAAAAAAATAATTTAAGTTTTTTTAAATTTATAATATTGTTTGATTTTTAAAGTTGCGTTATTATGTGTGAAACGAGAGAGATTTTTTTGATTTAAGAAAAATCTAAAAAAATAAAAATATTTATATTAAAGGAGAAAAAAATATGGAAAAAAATTGAATTTTAATTATCAATTTGCAAAAAAATTTTTTTAACGAAAATGAACTAAAAACAAATTAAACCGTATGTGGAATTGGCAAATGAAGTGCTGGCTTCAAAAAACAGGAGCAGGAAATGACTTTTTAGGATGGGTTGACTTGCCTGAAAAATTATGACAAAGATGAATTTGACAGAATAAAAAAAGCTGCTGAAAAAAATTAAAAAAATGATTCAGAGGTTTTAATAGTAATCGGAATTGGAGGATCTTATTTAGGGGCAAAAGCTGCAATTGAGTTTTTTTATCACACAGCTTTTTACAATAACTTGCCAAAAAGATAAAAGAAAAAAACTCCTGAAATTTATTTTGCAGGAACAAATATGAGCGGTGTTTATTTGCAGCACTTAATTGAAGTTGTTGGAGATAGAGATTTTTCAGTAAACGTAATTTCAAAATCTGGAACTACAACTGAACCTGCGATTGCATTCAGAGTGTTCAAAAAAATGCTGGAAGAAAAATATGGAAAAGAAGAAGCTGCAAAAAGAATTTACGCTACAACAGATAAAGAGCGTGGAGCATTAAAAACACTTGCAACAGCTGAAGGATACGAAACTTTTGTTGTACCTGATAACGTTGGAGGAAGATTTTCAGTATTGACTGCAGTAGGACTTTTACCAATTGCTGCAGCTGGAATTAATATTGACGACTTGATGGCTGGAGCAAAAGATGCAATGAATTACTTTGCAAACAAAAATATGGATGAAAATCAGGCTTTACAATATGCGGCTGTTAGAAATATTTTACACAGAAAAGGAAAACACTTGGAATTAATGGTAAATTATGAGCCAAGAGTTCATTATTTGGCAGAATGGTGGAAACAGCTGTTTGGAGAATCTGAAGGAAAAGACGGAAAAGGATTGTATCCAACTTCAGCAGATTTTTCGGCAGACTTACATTCATTGGGACAATATATTCAGGAAGGACAAAGACTGTTCTTTGAAACAGTAGTTTCTATTGGAAAACCTGAAGTGGAATTTGTCATTGAAAGCGACAAGGATAATCTTGACGGATTAAACTTTATTGCTGGGAAAACATTGGATTATGTAAATAAAAAAGCAACTGATGGGGTAATTTTGGCACATATTGACGGAAATGTACCTAACTTAGGTGTAAACATTCCTGAAGCTACTCCTTATCATTTAGGATATACATTCTATTTCTTTGAAAAAGCGTGCGGAGTGAGCGGATATCTTTTTAGGTGTAAATCCATTTGATCAGCCTGGAGTAGAAGCATATAAGAAAAAAATATGTTTGCATTGTTAGGAAAAACCTGGATATGAAGAAGCTGGAAAAGAATTGGAAAAAAATTAAATGAAGTTAAATAATTTGTATAAATTGAAGAATTGATTATGAAAGAAGGTGGCTGATTTGGGATATTTTTTTCAAGTCGCCATCTTTTATTGTTTTTTTGTAAAAAAATTATTCTACTTTTTAAAAGCAGCAGCTCTGGAAAGGATGTAAAATGACAAAAGAAAAATTTGTGGAAAAAAATTATACTGATGAACAAAAGAAAGTAATTTTTGAATTTGCTGAAAAAGTATAAAAAAATATTTGGATTCTGCAAAAACTGAAAGAGAATTTGTAGATTTGACGGAAGAAGAATTGAAGAAAAAAATGGATTTGTTGATATTAATGAAAAATGAATTGAAAAAAAGGTGATAAAATTTATTTTAACAACAGAAATAAAAAAATATTATTGCAGTAATTGTTGGAAATGATATAAAAAGTGGAATTAATATGATTGTTTCCATGTAGATTCACCAAGATTGGATTTAAAGCCAAATCCGATAATGGAAGAAGAAGAATTTGCACTATTAAACACGCATTATTATGGTGGAATAAAAAAATATCAATGGGCTGCAACTCCGCTGGCATTACATGGTGTAGTTTTCTTGAAAAATGGTGAAAAAGTGACACTTTTAATCGGAGAAAAGGATGATGAACCTGTGTTCAGCGTGCCTGATATATTACCGCATTTATCATATAATGTGCAGGATGAAAGAAAGGCAAGGGATGTAATAAAAGGCGAAGAGCTGAAATTATTGTTTGGAAATATGCCTTTAAATGATGAAAATGTAAATAAACAAATAAAGCAGTTTGTGCTTGATAAATTGAAAAAAGATTACGGAATAGAAGAAGATGATTTCTTTACGGCGGAGCTGGAAGTTGTGCCTGCTGGAAAATTGAGGGATGTAGGGCTTGATAAGAGCATGATTGGAGGATATGGTCAAGATGACAGGATTTGTGCATATACTTCGCTTAGAGCCTTGTTTGATATTAAAGAAACTGAGAAGACTGTTATGGTGTATTTGACGGATAAAGAAGAAATTGGAAGTGAAGGTTCGACAAGCTTGAAATCAACATTGCCTGAATATGTTGTTGGAAAAATACTTTCACTTACAGAAAAAAATTACAATGATCAGATATTAAGAGAAACTTTGTGGAACTCAAAAGCCTTGTCATCAGATGTTACGGCTGCATTAAATCCAGTGTTTAAATCAGTTCACGATGTGGAAAATGCGGCAAGACTATCTTATGGGCTGGCATTCGCAAAATATACGGGAAGCCGTGGAAAAGTTATGGCAAATGATGCCGATGCAGAGTTTATTCAGGAAATAAGACAAATATTTGACAAGAATGATATTAAATACCAATCTGGAGGATTTGGAAAGGTAGATGAAGGTGGAGGAGGAACTGTTGCTAAGTTCTTGGCTTATTACGGAATCAGAACGATAGATGCAGGGCCTGCACTTTTATCAATGCACTCTTTGTTTGAGATTTCATCAAAAGCGGACTTGTATGAAACATATAGAGCATACAAAGTGTTTTTTGAATTGAAATAGGAAAAGAGTAGAGAAATTAGGAGAGAAGATATGCAGTATAAAAATTATAATTTATAAAGATAATAAATTCTATAAAGAAGAAGATTTAAAGCAAAAAAAGGCGAAAATTATATCTATAAATGGGGAAGTGTAGAGTCTGGAAGCTATTTTTTTGAAATAAAAAAATGAAGAAAAATAATGCCATAAGCGGTGTAACTTACAGTCATACAGCACCATTTGCAAAAAGATTTGAAGCAGTAGTAGATGAAAAATTTGCCTCCAAAAATCTATAACAGGATTTCAAAAGGGAATAGATATTTATGTAGAATATTCTCCTGTAAAAAAAGACATTTTCATTGACAAAAATGAAATTTTTACAGAATGAATCTGGATATTTCGATTTTGGACTGACAGAAGCAACTAATGTAGAAATTGCAGGTAATTTTAATAGCTGGAAAACCGATCCGGAACCAGTTCGTCATTTTGAAGGAACAAATTATGAAGTCGTATTGGCTGCACCTGAAGGTGTTTACGAATACAAATATTTAATTGACGGAAAATGGCATCCTGAAAATGAAAAATAAAAAAATTGGTTATTGGAGAAAAATGGAGCATTATTTTGCACAGGGAGATTTAGGAACTGGAAAAAATTTGTTTATGAAGCGATTGATAAAAAAATAGCCATTTAAAGGCAATAGTTCACGATTATGAAAGTTTACAGTATTTTAACAAATTGTCAGATAGTGAATATGAATTTAAAAATAAGAACTCAGATGAATGATGTGGAACGTGCGTATATTAGCGTTGTTTTTACACGAAGAAGATAACTATGAAATGATTTATGAACTGGAAAGATATCAGGATAAAAACGAATGGATTTGATTATTTTGAAAGAATAATAAATTTCGGAAAAAGAAGCCAAGAAACTTTTGTATTATTTTTATTCTTGAAGATAATGGTTCAAGAGCTTATTTTTAATGGAAAAAAACATTGAGCTACAGCAAGCCAAAAAAAGACTTATTGTAAAATACAACATCCAAGGACATACAGCTATTTCATGTACCAAATTGGGCAAAAAGAAGCAATCTGGTATAATATCTTCCCAGACAGATTTTTACAACGGAAATCACTACAATGACCCTATTTTCAATGAATTTGGTCCAGAAGCATTTAAACAAAAATAGACTTCATGAGCAAAACTTTATAGAAGATTACAAATGGGAAAAAAGTAATAATGTAATTAGCCATTTTGATAGAAACCGTTGGACTGCTGATTTTAAGGAACAGGTAATCTGGGAAAAGCTGGGAGAGCGTGAAATTGACTACAGCTTGAAATATGCCAGAATGTACGGTGGAGACTTACAGGGAATAAAAGAAAAAATACCATATATGAAAGAGCTGGGAATTAACGCTATCTGGCTAAATCCAGTATTTTTCTCGCATCAAAACCATAAATACGGAGCAAATGACTTTAGACATATTTCTCCTGACTTTGGAACGATAAAGACAAGTGGAAAAACTCACGGTGTAGAAATTAATAAAAAAATAATAAATATGGGAACAAATCGTACATAGATGTCCTTGGAAATAAAGCTTCAACAAGTAGTGAGCTAAAACTTCTGGAAGTAAACTTGAAAGGTGAAAATCGTGGAAAAAATGGATACGGAGAAACAGAGGAGCCATCAACTTGGGTATGGACAGAATCAGATTTAATAATGGTAGATTTGATAAAGGAACTTCACAGAAATGGTATTCGTGTAATATTTGACGGGGTTTTCAATCATAGCAGCAGTGATCACTGGACGTTTAATATGGTGCTTGCTGACGGAGAAAGCTCTAAATACAAGGACTGGTACAAATTCACAGATTTTGGGCAGCATGTTCCAATTACAGATGAAATGAGCGATGAACAAGCATTTGAAACTTTGATTGCAAATAGAAAAAGAACTATTTACAATGCTTGGGGAGGTTTTGATTCACTTCCGGAATTTAACACATTTAATCAGGAATACAAGGAATATATTTTCAATATAACAAGAAAAATGGATGTACGGACCTGACGGAAAAAGAAAGTGAAAACTGGATGGAAGATGACGGAATAGATGGTTGGCGTCTAGATGTTCCAAATTGTCTGGAAAAATCAGAACTTCTGGAATGAATGGCGTGAAGTTGTAAAAGGCAGTAAGAAAGATTCCTACATAACTGCGGAACTTTGGGGAAATGCTTCAGGGCGATATTAACGGTGGAAATAAATTTGATACAGTAATGAACTATGAATGGCTAAAAACAGTTATTGGATTCTTTATCAATCAAAAGCCGTGAAGGCGGAGTAAGATATAAACTGAAGGCACAAGACTTTTTCAATGAGCTGCGGGAAAAAAAGAACTTGGTATCCATATCAAGCATTACAAGCAAGTCAAAATTTAAATGGTTCACACGATACCGACAGACTTTATTCAAGAATCGTAAATGATGTAGTTGGAAGAAATCTGGAAGAAGGAAAAACAGCTAGAAAAAGGATATAATGGAATACGTCCAGACCTAGCTTCAAATTATCATCCAAACACAACAATAGACTGGCGAAACAGCCCAATTAAGCCAAAAGACATACTTAAATTAATCTCAATATTCCAAATGACATATATTGGAGCACCAATGCTATTTTACGGCGATGAAGTCGGAATGTGGGGAGCAACTGACCCATATTGCCGAAAAACCAATGTTATGGAAGGAATTTTTATACGATAATGAAAAAAATCCGTCACATATTAACCAAAATGAAAGTTACGAACAAAAAGTTGACAGTGACTTATTTGAATGGTACAAAAAATTAATTCGTATAAGACTTCAAAATAAAACTCTTGTCTATGGTAAATTCAGAGAAATTATGGCAGACAATGAAAAAAAGATGTAATTGTTTATGAAAGAGTAATTGAAGATTATTCTATAATAGTTGTAATAAATAATTCTTTTTAATGATTGGGAAAATGTGGAATTTGAAACGCATTATCAAGATGAAAGATTTATAGATCTGGTAACAGAAGGCAGAACATTCAGAACAAGTTCCAATGGAAAAAAATTAAGCTAAACATAAAAAGCTAAGGAAGGTATGATTTTACGAAAAGTAAGAATTGACAGAGATTACGAATAGGATATTTTTAAGTAAGGGGACTCAATTGAACTCCCCTTATTTAAGTTTAAAAAAATTTTTAAATATTGTTATTTTTTTAGTTTTTATGATAAACTATTCACATAAACATTTTTTTGGGGGAAAAATGATGGGGGAAAAATAAAAAGTTAGCAATATTAAAGGAAAAAAATTGAGTGAAGAACAGGAAAAAAAGGACATCGGGAAAGATTAAGGCAAAGATTTCTTTCGACAGGAACAAAGGGATTTCTAGACTACGAGCTTTTTGGAACTGCTGCTTACATATACAGTTATTAGAAAAAAATTGCAGAGGAATTGCAAAAAAATCTATTAAAAAAATATGGGGATTTGTATACAATTTTTACAGCAATCAGAAGAAGAATTGCAAAAAAATAAATATATGACTGAAAGAACTGTTGTTTTTTTAAAAACTTTTATCTGAGATTATAGAAAACGGGCTGTATAAAAAAATACATAATAAAAAAATTTCAATAACAAGCAACATTAAATTACTAAATTATTTAAAATGCTCTCTTTTAAAAAAAGGGATATCGAAGTTTTTAAAGTATTATTTTTAAATACACAAAAATGAATTAATGAAAGAAGAAGAATTATTTTATGGTACAATTGATAGAAGTACTATTTATATTAGGGAACTAATAAAAAAATATTAGAATATAACGCAAAATCAGTCATTTTAGTGCATAATCATCCCGCAGGCTCACTCAAACCTTCAGATTCTGACATTTTGCTGACAAAAAAAGTTAAAGAAGTATTTGAAAGTATGGAAATACGTTTGTTAGACCATTTAATAATAAGTGAACAGGGGTATTTCAGTTTTTTTTAGAAGGTGGAATATTATGAAAATAATAAATATAAAATTTAGAAAAAAACAAAAAAAGTTTATCCATTTATGATAAACGATACAGAAGATTATAAAAAAAGGAGATCATGTACTTGTAGATACAATTCGTGGCGAACAAATTGGAATAGTTTTAGGACTTTCCTTAAATAAAGAAAAAAAGACGAACAAAAATGATTTAAAAATTAGGGAAGTAAAAACGAAAAATTATCAACTAAAGAAATCGAAAAAAATTAATAGAATTGGACAAAAAAAGCCGATGATGCCTATTTTTAAATGTAAAAAAATTGTAAAAAAGACTTCTTCCTGAAATGAATCTCGTTATTGGAGAATATACATTTGACGAAAGTAAGTTAATATTTTTATTTTACAGCCAATAGCAGACTAGATTTTTAGGGAACTTGTAAAGGAAGTAAACAGAACATTCAAAAAAAGAGTAGAATTTTTATCAAATAAAAAACAAATGATGAAGGAAGAATTTTATCCGCTTTTTGGAAAAATATGGAAGGGAAATTTACTGGTAAAAATTAGAATACTGAATATCAAAAATAAAATAATATATTATCTGAAAATAAAAAAATTGATGCCTATTTTACCTAAAAACTTTTTGATTATTTTATTTTGAAAAAGTTTAGTAAACAATAGTTTGATAGAAAAAAATATTTTGAGTATTTACATAAAAAAATCAAGAAAAAAATTTTTAAAAAAATAGTTGAAATATTAAAAAAATGTATGTTATACTAATTGAGTAGTTAAAAAAATGTGGTCGCATAGCTCAGTTGGGAGAGCACCTGCCTTACAAGCAGGGGGTCACTGGTTCGAGCCCAGTTGTGACCACCATTTATTTGGAGGTGTAGCTCAGTTGGTTAGAGTGCTTGCCTGTCACGCAAGATGTCGCGAGTTCGAGTCTCGTCACTTTCCGCCATTTGCCCAGATAGCTCAGTCGGTAGAGCAAGGGACTGAAAAATCCCTGTGTCCGTGGTTCGATTCCGCGTCTGGGCACCATTAGAATAGCTAAAAAAATGTGATATATAGTGCAAATCAATATTTATATTGAATTGCATTTTTTTGTTTTATATAGATTATATAATATATTGCGACAAACTTAAAAATGTAAAAACTCATGATAATTTCGTGTTAAAAATGTTAAAACATTAACGAAAGGAAATATATCATGAGCCATAGATATTTTACCATAAATGGGAAGAAATAAACTAGAGGTTTTACTAAAAGAAAAATTATAAAAATTTCTAAAAATCCTTAATAGACATAGAGCTACCATTTACTGTGAAATCAGAAGAATTAATAGTGAGTACTCTTTTGAAAAATGCTCAGTCGGATGACAATAAAACCTACTAATAAAGGAAGAAATTCAAAAATTACTACTGATACTAAACTCCATTTAAATAATAGAATAATTCATTCACAAAGAGTTATACTTTTTACTAGTTCATTTTTAAGTAAATTTATAGTGTCACATAGCCTGTTAACTACAGCATTTAATGTACTAATGTATTTTATTGCCGAACCCCATCTAACCCCATCTGTCTTTATTTGTTTCCAAATTTATTCGATGGGGTTCATTTCTAGTGTATACGGCGGTATATGTGTCATTATGATGTTTCCTGAAATTTCTAAATTCTTTGATTTGTGCCATACTGCTTCATCACAGACTAGAATTACAATATCTTCATTATATCTAAAAACACTCATATTATTAGTATTACAGTTTGGCATAATTAAAAAAAATTTCTCCCCCCGTAAAGGCCGCTCCACCGCACCAAAAACATGCCTGTACTCCCTTATATGATGGGCAGGGAACGCAGGATCTGAACTTGTTGTTGCACCAGCAATACTTAGGCTTGTTAATTCTTCCAAAACTTGCTTCGTCTTCAAATGTCATATTTTTATGGTTTCCACCTTTTGTCTTGTCCATCAGTCCTTGTATTCCTTGATTTGCAAATATTCTTTTTATCCATTTACTTACAACTTTTTCGCGAACATCTAAAATTTCAGCTATTTTCTTATTCTTTTTGCCTACGCCTCTTAATTTTTACTGCATGCAGTCTAATATCTTCGCTTTTGTTTTTTATTATTTTTCTAATCGTTCTTATCTCATTTGAAATTTCTTCTGTTATTTCATACGCTTTTGCCATTTTTATCACCCTATTTATTATACCACATTATATCTCATTAGTTTAATTGGGTTTAGTATAATTTTAAGTTTTCATTAATTTTGAAATCAAAAAAATTAGGGCGTATCTGAAAACTCTCAAAATGATGAATTTTTAACAAATTTTCTAAAATCAAAAAAATAATAAATACTGATTTTATAGTGATTTGTATAATTCATAAAAATTAGAAAAAAACATTAAAAAAATAACATAGATTTTGAGTTTTCAGACACAGCCTAAATCGACGGAGCTTTTTATTTGTTCAACTACGACTGTTTGATGTGACTGTTTGACGACTAGAAGGAGGAGTTTCGGAGTTGGGCAAATAAAAAGTCGTAGTCTAGCCATAGGTATTGCGTAGCAATCTTGCCACAATTTTAATTATCAGGATAAACCTTTACTGCAAGATAGGATTTGCGGTAATGAGCAATCCTGCGAAATAAAAAGAAAAACTAATTAAAAAAATAGTAAAAATCGATATTAAATAAAAATAATCTAATACTAAAACCCATTATAAAAATAGAAACTATGTTAAGGACAAAAAGTTTTAATTTTTGAAGAATGGTTTAGGGAAATATTTTTAAGAGATATTGAAAAATTAAAAGAAAAAGTGTTCTAATAGTTTGGATAATTCCAGATTTCATAGAAAAAGGATATTAGAAAAGATAATTAAGGAAACAAGCATTGTCTATTATTTCTTCCCACCGTATTCTCCCAGATTTAAATCCAATAAAAATATGGGTTAGCCTAAAGAAAAAAATTAGAAGACATAGCCCATAATTTTTAATACGCTTGAAGAAGCAGTTACTTTTTGTTCTATTTGATAGTTCGATTTTTAAATAGGCTTTACTATAAAATGAAGGAATATAGTAAAAATTATAGACGAATATTCCTTTTTATGTTATTTTTTTATTATCCTCATTTCCTCCAAATATCTGTCAATTCCACTTTTTCCAATCAGGGATTTTTTTCTCCCAACAATTTTTTTCAACTTTTTCAGAAGATAATTTTTGAAAAAAATGAGGTCTTTTTGCTGGAAGGTTGAAGTCTTCTGTTTTTGTAGTTCCAAGCTTTCCTTTTCCATCCTATTTTTCTAGCACATATTTTTGCTTGATCATATTTACTTGCAGTCCCATTATTTGTAATATGATACAATCCAAATTGTCCAGTTTGTATCAATTTCACGAAAAACTCTGCCAAATCTTTTGAATAAGTTGGAACAGAAATTTGATCATCAACTATATTTAATTTGTCACGAGTTTTACTCCAATTGATAACTTGTGTATTAAAGTTATTATTAGCTTTTCCAAAAACCCACGATGTCCGTATTACAAAAGACTTTTCATAAGCTTCCCAAAGTCAATTTTTTTCCCATTTGCCTTTTGCAAGTCCATAATTAGATACAGGAGTAGGAGTATCATCTTCGATATAATCTTTCTCCTTTTTCCATCAAATACAAAAATCAGTTGAATAAGTCACAAAAATTGCACTTATTTTTTTAGAAAACTCTGCTAATTTTTTTGGGGAGCTTGTTCATTTAATAAAAACTTTATTGTCAATTTCTGCCTTGTCCACATCATTATATGCCGCACAGTTTATTATATGAGTAAAATCATTGTTTTTCAAAAAAATTTTTTTCCAAATTTTTATCACTTGTTATATCCAATTCTTGATAATCAGTTGCTATGTATTCTATTTTTTTAAACTGTCAAATAATTTTTGGAAATCGCGTCCTAGTTGACCATTGGAGCCAGTTAAGAGTATTTTCATATAATTATCTCCTTTTTACTTTATTATTTTTTTGTTATATTGATTAATATTTTCTACTTTTTTTCTTGTACACTCTTACATAATCTACTTTTCATTTCTGTAGGAAAAATCTACATCACCATCACTTCCTGTAGTATTTTTCAAAGCAACATTTATTATCAGATAGTGTGGTAATTTAAACGTATTATCAGTTTTTTTCGCTACTTCTTTCATTGTTATTGTTTTTGTAATTTCTACCATTAAAAAAACCATTTTATTTCTTTTTTTCGTTCCACTCTACAGCATATGTATTAAAATCTGCTAGATTTTCATTTTTCTTAATTCTTAAATTATTTCCTACAAATGATTCATACTGCGAATCAGCTTTTTAAAAGCATGGATAGTTCCTGTGACTTCTTTTTAAATTATCTCCATAAACTTCTACAATATCTATTTCTTCTAAGGCTGCAGGGTCTCCAATTTTTCTGATAGCATAATCAGATGGCCATGTCCAAAAATGCAGGCCAAACTCCTATTCCTTTAGGCATAGCTGCTCTCATTTCTATTTTTTTCCATATTTAACACTATATTTATCTTTACTATGAATAGCACCTGAACTATAAAGAATTTTTTTCTATCTATTCCATCTATTTTTTTACTGTTTTATTATCTTCTTTTTTTAGCTCTATAACTAAATTACCATTTTTAACTTTAACATTATCTCTTAAATAATACTGTTTTTGCCTTAAATCCGTATTGATCTACTAAATTTCCATTTTCATCAACAAAAATTTCCATTTTTGGAGGGATAATCATTTTTCCCAATAAGACCATTTAGACGAATCTAATGTATTTCCATCAAATTCATCATTCCAGACTAATTCCCAAGAATCCTTATCTTTTTCAAAAAAATCTACTCAATATCGTTTTTACTTTTTTTGAATCTTCATTATTTATATTCGTTGTTCCGGTTTTCCCTGTTTTATTTACTTTTATTTTTAGCTGCCAATCCAATACTATTCAAGCTCAAAACTCCAATCAATACTAATATTCCTAATTTTTCTCATTTAATATTTTCCCCATTTCTAATATTTTTTTATATTTTTTTCTCTTAATAACAGTTTCTTTTTATTTTTTTCTAAATCTTTTAAATAATTCTTTTAATATTAAATATCTTCCTATAATCTTTATTTTTTTATACTTCTTTTACTTTTTATTAATTGTTGTCATATTACTCGAATGACGCCTGAAATACAGTAACTTTTCATTTATAAATTTCACTTTATAGTACTTTTCTGAAATTAATCCTATCCATAAATCATGACCTATTTCCTTATTTTTCCGGAATAGGTAGTGCTTTTTTTAAAACTTTTCTTTTAAAAAAGCATACAACAACCATAGTAGGTATTTTTTTATTATATTCTTTATTATCCCATTTCTTGAATTTACAACAGAAAAATAACGAATCACATTGTAATTCAAGATTTTCATTCGTTATAACTGCATTACTTATTATTAAATCAGAATCCCCAATATATTTCATCATTATTTCTATTTTATTTTTCCAAACATCATCCTGATCAGAAAAACATTATAAATTCACTATCAGAGTTATGTAATAATTCTTCAAAGTTCTTTACTATGCCTAAATTTCCCTTATTATCTTTAATTATCCTTATTCTGCTATCTTTTTTTCATATTCTGAAAGAATTGCACAAGTATTGTCAGAAGAACCATCATCTCTTACCAGCAAATTCCACTTCGTGTACGTCTGAGAAATTATAGATTCTATCTGTTCAGATAAATACTTTTTCACCATTATAGGTTGCCATTAAAAATATCAACCTTTTTTTATTTTCTGTCATTCAGTTCACCCATTTTATTCTGAAAAAAATCTTTTTATCCCTTTAAACATATATTTTTAATTTTTATTTTTATTTTTTTCATAAAAAAATAACTTTAAAAAAATCATTTAAAAATATAATATCCGTATCTTATTCTATATTTTCTATAATTCTTAAACATATAAAATTTATTTCTCATAATATAATATTTTTCTAATATGATTATGATTTAAAATTGAAATTTTTCTTAAAAAAAGAAATTTCTTTTTTCCAAAACTTCCCAGTTCATGAGACATTTTTACTTTATTTAGCTGCCTAATTTCATAACCATTTTCTAGCATTCTATAACACATTTCACTGTCAACTTCATCTATAAACAGATTTTCATCAAATTTACCTACTTTTTCCCCAAACTGATAAATTTAATAAATTCCCTGATGTCATTACATGGTCTGTATCTATAAATTCCTTTATCTTCTTCATTTTTTTATTATATCATTTTTCAAAAAGATGATTAGGAGAAATAATTCCTATATTATCATTTTGAATTTTATTAAAAAAATTTTTAAAAATATTCTTTTTATATTTTCTGAATCAAAGGAACTATCCTGATCCATAGTTAATATCCACGAAAAAGTCTTCTTTTTAGCTTTTTCACATGCTAAATTCAAAGCACTTGATATTCCCAAATTTTTACCATTATTATAAATATATTCAATTTTTTTATTATTTAATTCTTCTGATAGTTTATTATCATCTTTTTTTAGAATTATCTATTATATACAATTTTTTTCCACAAAATTAATATATGTTTTTTTATATTTTCTATATTCTCATTACTTGGATTATACCAGACTACAGTTCCTGCTATTTTCATATTATTTTTCTTTCTTAATATTTTAATTTTTACACTTTTTAAATTTTTCTATATACATATATAAAAATACCTATTTTTTTATCTATCGATCTATAAACATAATCTTTTGAATTTAATGAGTTTTTGTAATATGTGATGTAAATATCTTACTACTATACTCAATATTGAAAATATACCAAAAACCTAGACTTAAAACTACAAATAAAGAAGCCCACCCTTCAATTGTATTGAAAAAAATATTCTAAAAATAAAACTATATATTATACCTACACCGAATAAAAAAATAAAAAAACAAGAAAGCTATTCTTTGAGTTATAAGCATAACTGCATCTGTATAATAAATCAATGTATCAAACATTAACATCATATTTTCAGAAAAAGATCTCTTATTTTTTTATAATCTATATCTGCTACTATTGATGAACTTTTGAGTCCAGAAAGTATATATGCCACATTTCTGTTTATTACTCTTTTTTTCCAACTTCAGAAACTTTATTTTGTCCTCTTCTTGATGATAAAGTCATTACTGAAGAACTTATATCTTCATTAAAAAAACATTTTTTTAAAAGTATTTATTTAGTGTTTTATAAAAAAATTTGAGATGTAAATTTTGATTTTCTAGGAACCAAAAAAATACAAAGTCATATCCTTCCTGGCTTTTTTTATATAACTCCATTATTTTACTATAGTCTATATCAAAAGAAACATCTTCAATTTCCACGATATAATCTCCTATAGACATAGCAGTCCCAGCATTAAGAGCTTGCTGAGTACGATGCTTTTATTGGCAATTTAATTAATGTATATCTTATATTTTTTTCACTTAATTCATTTAATTCAAGATTTCTAATAGTATTATCCACTATGACAATTTCACTACCTTTGAAGTTATCTTTTTAATAGATTGCTTATACTATCAATTTTATTAATAATATCATAATCTTTATCATTAACAACCAAAAACGACTGAAATATAATTCTGCTCCAAATTTTTTCATTATTATTTTTCTCCTTAATCTATAATATTTCATCTAAATCATACATTGTGTTTATTTTCCCTGAAAATACAGTATAAAAAAATCAGGATTTTTCAGAATACTGTCTTATTATTGTTGGTCTTGAATCGTCTATTTCAGAAGCAACCAATATGGGCTTTATAGTAAATAGTGATTTTTACATATCTTATTTCTATGTCTTCACTTAAATATTTTTTTGTTGTCTGAACCATTTCCTGAAAGGCTGTTTCAGGATAAATTCCACAATGAATACACCCTTTTTTTATGTTCTTTCGTATGTAATTTTTCATCTCCACTACAATCATATGGTGGTAAATGATCATAACTTGTAAAATGTGGTGTTCTTGATACAGTCGTTATCGAATGATATCCTGTAAGTCCAAAAAGGCATTATTGAAAAAAGGTCCGTCCATAACTGTTAATCCAACATTTTTTTAATATTATCTGACACTTCACATAAAAATAACTTCACAAAATTCATACTTTATTGGTAAATATTCAAATCCAAGTAAATCATGTATTTTATTAATTCCAGCATAAGTGGCATTCAGTATAAAGGATGTAAAAAATATTCACTTCCATCCTCTAATTGTACAATAAAAAAATATCTTTTTTTCTTTTTTTATAGAAGTAATTTTTGCTTCAAATTTAAAAATCACAACCTAAAGATACTAATTCCTTATATAACTTATCACCTATTTTTTTCGCATCAAAAGAATATTCCTTTGTTAAAAAAATGCCTTATCTATTGTGTATGAATTAAAAAAATTTTTTTCTTTTGGAATTTCATCACACAGTAAATTTAAATTATCACAAAAATTTTTTTAAACTGTTCTCCATTTTGCCCAACTGTAGTCAGCAGCAACAGCATATATTTTTTTCAAAATTATCATTTATTCCTTCTTTAAAGTCATTATAAAAATCTATCAAAAATATTTTTGCTGATTTAGAAGCTGTAGAATAAGATCTTGGATAATGATATCCATTATGAAGTCTAGCCTGATTTACATATGAACCTCGATTAAAAATATGTATTTTCAACTTCCAAAAATTAACACTTTTTTCATTAGGATTTTTTTCTAATGATCTTTTAGCAGCATACATACCATATATTCCTGCTCCTATTATGATTTTATCATATTTTTTTCTCTTCAGCCATAATTTCTCCTAAAAAAATACATTAAATTTATATTATTTTATTGAAACTAAAATCGCTCCTATAATTATTAATATTACTCCTATGATTTTTTTCTTATTAATTTTTTTCATTTAATTTAAAAGTAAGAAAGTATCATAGTCCATATATATGTTACTGATGTTAATGGTAAAAACAATCGAATAATCTAAAAAAATTTTTAAAAATATAGATATTCAGAATCGCTGAAATTAAGTAAAGAATTCCACCGATGTACAAATTTATATTTTTTTATTATATTTAACATACCATCTGAATTTGAAGCCTTTTTAAATAAAGTGATGCAATTGCTCAATTAAAGTCATTATTATAAGTATTAAATAATATATTAACAATCAATCATCACCCCCTGCTATTATGATAACTCCTGCTATTATGATAAATACTCCAGCTAATTTTTAATATCGTAATTTCTTCCTTTAATATTGTAACCGCTAAGAAAATACTTAAAAACATAATTTAAACTTAACATAGGCTGTAATACCGAAAGTTCTCCAAAAACGGTAAGCAACTATCATTATTAATGCTCCGATACCATAAAAAGAAAAAAACCTGATATCAATAAAAATTATATTACCTGAACTTGATAATTTCCATAAGAGCTGACCAATACATACACATATGGAGGACAACAACATTAATATTATACCTTTTTATTTTTTTCAAAATAGATTTTAGCATTTGTTAAACTTCCTTTTTTTAATAAATATTACTATTTTTAATTTGATTTTTTTTATTTTTTTCTAGTGTACTAGCAACATTTAATGTTATATTTTTCATTACATTTATTTTTCTTAATATGTCTATCAAATTCCTCTAAAAGCATTAAAAAGATTATTAGACTCGTCAAATTTTTTTACTAAAAAAATAATTTCATTATTATAACCTTCTCTTGTTTCAATATTTCTTATAATTTTCACCGTTTTTTTCACCTAACATATCAAATTCGATATTGCCAAATTCACATATAAAAATTTATTTTTTTCTTTCTTTTTCTTGAGTCAACAAACTACTGTTAATTATTCCTTTAATATTATTTTTCCGTTTCAAATTCAAGAGTTCCAACTTCTATAATTTTTATTACTATTTTCTTTTTAGATACAACTTTTGTTATTTTTTTAATTCAGAATCCAGTATATACGAAATAGAGGAAATCATATGTACACCTAAAACCTCAAATACATTATCATTTTGATAAAAATTTCCCAAATTGTTTGATGTTACCTTCACAATACAACACTTTTCCTAAAACTGATATCTTTTTGATTTCATTTATTGAAGGAGAAACCGTATATATATAATCTGTAAATAATGTCAGATTATGCTAAATTTAGAAGTTCCATTGATTCTTCTAAATTTTTAGACAACAGTTTTTCACAAAAAACATGTTTTCCATGTTCAAGTAATAATTTTACAGTTGAATAATGTTCCTCAATAGGATTACACAAAAAGCACATTCTATTGATTTGTCTGTTAATATTTCCGTCATTTCCAGTTTATCTTCTAATAATGGATCATAAATACCTGATAATTTAAAAAAACTACTTTCTTTTTATATATCTTTCTAATATTTTTCCCCAATATCCATAACCTATCAATACACATTTCATTATTTTTACTCCTTTTGGGTCATATTCTTTTCTAAACATTTTTCCATAAAAATTTTTATTAAATCAATATTTCCTTTTATAGGACTGATTTTTAGTAGGAATTTTTCCTTTAGCTGGATATTGTCTAAGTACAGGTACTTCTGTAACTTTATAGCCCAATTGCGGTACTTTTACAGTAAGATAATGAATCAAAGCATAAGTAGGAAATGTACCATACCTAAACGGCTGTATTCTTTCATCTTTAAATACTTCTATGTTGTGAGCCCTAAATCCATTCGTTGTGTCAGTGTATTTAAATCCAGATAACATATTTACTACTGGTACATGAATCAATTTTATTGCTACTTCTCTTAATTTAGGAGTATTTATAGCAATCCCCCCCTTAACATAACGTGATCCCTGTATTAGTGAATAACCTTCGTTTAGTGCTTCAGCCATTTTAAAAATTCCATCAATTCCGTCTTTCCCATTTCCATCAATTGTTATTGTTCCTTCATATCCGTTTTCCAGTGCATAGTAATAACCTAACATAAGCTGATCACTCATATGTCCAGGTGATTTTCTTATTACAAGAGCTGAAACTCCGTATTTTTTTCAAGCATTTCTATGTCTGCACTTCCATCTGTACTTCCGCCATCACACATTATAATATCAGCTACTGTATTTACTTTTAACTCTTGCATTTTTTAACTGATTTATAAATTTTTCGCCTTCATTTAATACTGGAATACAGATTAAATATTTGTTTCTCTTTTTTTGATATTTTATAAAGTTCATATTCTGGCAATATTATATTTTTTTATTTTTTTATATTTAATTCTTCTTTTTGCATATTTATAATTATTCCTTTCGTCATATTTAAAAAAATTTGATTTATTTTTCATATAGAATATCACTTTAAATATAATACCTTGAAAGTAGTAATAAAAGTGTGTATGCTAATCCAAAATTCAAAAAAATAAGTTTGTATAGAGTTCTAATTTTTCCTTTTTATAATAATAATTTTTGAAAAGAATATTATTATTACAGGAATCAAAGGAATAAAAATATCTTCCTTGTATACCATCGACATATTTTGAACCTAAAAGCCGTCCATGCTACATACAATGCAGTTAATAAAATAATATAGGTACCTATTAGATACAACAATATAAAAACTCTTAAATTTAAAATTTTTACTATTTTTTTCTAAAGAAAAAAACTTGAAAAATAATAAAAATTAAATATCCATAAATAAGTATATTGGGCAACATATAGAATATTCCCAATAATCCTATACTATCTAATATATAATTAGATAAAAATCTCTTGTTGTTAAATACAAGGTTTCAATATATTTCAGCATATTAAGCTTAATATAATTAATTTGAAAAATCCATATTTCTAGCTGGATTTTTCAGGGTCCTAGTATACTCCAAAATTTATAGATTGATAAGGTAGACATCATAATTATAAAAAATTATAAAAAAATATTGTTTTCTGCTTTTTAAATTTTTTTCTGATGGCAACCCCATTAGCAACAAAACAGATAAAAAAATATGGTATCTTTGCAATTGAAGGAATAAATATTCCTAAAAAGAATATCACTCCATATTTTAAATTAAACATTTCTTCTTCTTTTTAAATATAGTCTAAAAATATAAGCTACAAATAAAAACGAAAATGCATTTATCAGTCCATCCACAGAAAAAGAAACAGTTTCTTGAATAACTAATGGTAGTAATCCAACAATTAAAAAACATTTTTTTATTTCTTTTTGGAGATTTTTTTAATTCCAAAAATATGTAATCAAAGAGCAAATTAAAAAAATTAAAAATCTTCCTATATAAAAAAATATGTAAAAACTGAAAGTTTACAGAAAAAGTGCTATTAAAATTCCAATCATTTGAGGCAAATATACTATAGGATTATACATTGCAACTGTTGTTCCTATTTTTTTATTTCTTTTTAGTTTCTCGTATTTTTGATATATTAAATTCTGAGATTGTTTTTAAATCTGATAAATTAAATTTATTATTATAATTTTTAGAAATTTCAAAAATCTAGTTTTATCAACAAAATCTACTATTGAAGAAGGTAATTCTGCAGGATTTGTATATATTCCTTTAGAAAATTTGTAAGTATTATAAAAATGAGTATGCTCATCTGGAATTTGAAAAGGTGGCATTATAAATAACATCAAAATTCCATAGAATATACAAAAACATTAAATATACTTTTTTTCTTTTTTTGTATTTTTATTTTTTTATATAGATACCAAATAAAAAAATAAATTTACACTAAGAATGATAGTTATTAAAGAAATAAAAAAATAATTTTTTTATTTTTAAACTTTTTATATCCTAAATCATATATAATATTTTCTTGACTATTAGTATATATCGCAACTGAATTCAAATCATTTCCATTTAGTGATTTTTAAATCAAAAAAATATTTTTTTTATTCTTTTGATTCTTTTTATATTGTTAAATTTAATAATATATTCACTGTTATCTTCCAAAGTTTCTGAATCAATTTTTTTGTCGAATATATATTTTTATTTTGATCATCATATAAATTAAATTCTAAAGTTTCCCTATTTTTTTCTCATATAGGTCCCAAATATAAACTTTATTCCAGAAAAAAATTTTTTTAAATGTAGAATTTATTGGATATTTTAAAATTGGATATCTAAAAAAATATTTACTGGTTTTGAATTTTCTGTGGAAAATTGATTATTAAAATTTAAATTTTTTTATTTATTTTTTTGGTATTAAAAAAACATATTTCGATAATTAAAAATTATTACAAGAAACAAGACATATGATAATCTTAATTTCAATCTATAAGGCATAAAATAACTCCTTCTTTTAATTATATAATTCTATTATTTTTTTCTTCTATATTTTTTTCCAATCCCTCTCTTCAGCTGTCATCAAACCATTTTTTTATTAATTTATTTCTTAATTCCTTGTCATTTGTTATTCTTTCTATACATTTCACTGCTTCTTCTATATTTCCCTGTTCATAGAATAAACAATTATGCTCATTTTTCCAAATATTCAACATTTCCACCATTTGGAACTACAACAGCTACTCCTCCTGTTGCCATCATTTCTAGCGGAGGATAAGAAAAAAACTTTCTAAAATACTTGATTTTAATAAAATATGTGCTTCGCTATATATTTTACTTACTTCTTCGTGAGGAACCTTATTATAAAAACTTATCCACTTTATACCAATTTTTTTGGTTTTCCTTTATAAGATAAGTATATTATCTCGTATTTTTCAGGATTTAATTTTTTTCTATTATTTTGAAACTTTCATCAACATTTTTTTATAATAATCTTCTGAATTTCCTTCTACTAATATTTTTTTATTTTATTTTCTTCAAAATTTCTTCCCTTAAATGGAAATAAAAGAAATATTTATACCATTTGGTGCAAATTTAACTTCCTTAAAATATTTATTTCTTAGCCAGTCTTCACACCATTTTGAGATTGTTAAATACTCAGTATCATTAAAAAAATTATATGTTAAATTAGCCATATTTTTAAAAATAATGACCTGTTTCATAAAAAAATCTGTTTCAAAAATTCTGAACTAAATATTTTTTTCTTTAATTTTTATGATACCCTTTTACAAAAATCCATTGTACTCCATAATGTTCCGACAGCTTTTTTTAAAAATATGCATGTATAAAAGTTTTGTTTATTGATACAGTATTTATTTCTTTACCCTCATATGATATATTGTCATCATCAAAAATCCATTGACAAAACTGTTACATCATATCCATAATCTCGCAATATATTACAATGTTTCTTTACAACATTTTACTCCTCCACTAATATTAGTAGAAGGCAATACAAATAGTATGTTTTCTTTTAATTTTTGACTCTAAAAATCTGGCTAGTCCCATTCCAGTATAAGCTGTAACATTTTCTTTTCTAACTATATTATATGTTTTTCAGCTATTTTTATTTCTCAAATTTTTATCTTTTATTAATTTTTCAAGAGTTTCTTCCCATTCTTTCTCATTTGTACATAAATAACCTGTTTCTCCATTTTTATAAAATCTTTAAATGGACCAACAGCGCTTGCTACTGTTACAGTCTTCACAAGTCCTGCTTCTACCCATTTATTTTCTGATTTTTGCTTCGTTGAAAACCGATTCTTCAAAGGAACTAAATTTATATCAAGCTCCGAAATCAATTTTGGTAACTTTTTCCAATCTACAAAATCTTTTTTTACAATTTTATGTTCTACTTCTTTTTAAATTTTCAGGAACATCTAAAAACCAACAACTGACAAATATACATTGTCATATTTTTTTCAATAATTTTTATTATAGGAGATATTAATTCAAAATCTGGATTATGTGTTATACTTCCACTCATATATCCAAGATAAATTTTATCATCATCTTTTTCCATTCTTTTCATTTTCTTTTATAATACTTTCGGAAATTTCCAACATTTTTTTCAGATGAAACATTACGATTAATATAAACTTCAGGAACATAATTTTTCTAATTCTCTAGCTAATGTTTTGGTTGTAGTTATTCCATAATCACATTTTTTTAAGAGTTTCCTGCATTCTATTAACTCCATCCATATAAATAGCATAGTCTTCTTTTGACATTTCATCTAAATACTTTATAGTTTTTTTACATATTTTTTTCATCTATAACTAAATCATCTATATCAAAAAAAGTTGTTTTTATTATAACTTTTTGCTTTGTCTATAAATTCTAATATTAATGGTGTGCTTGGACATCTATAAAATATAAATCCTCTATAAAATTTCATCATATCCATTGTTAATTTTTTTCATACCACACTTCTTCACAAGAATATCCTACATAATTAAGTTGCTCTATTTGATGTGTCACTCTATATCTACTTGGATGTTCCAAAGAACATCCATTTATAAATAAAAATATCTCTATAATGATTTCTATATTTTTAAATTTCGTCTCTTTTTTTAAATATTTTTTTGTCTTTTTCAGTAACTCCATTAATACCTTCTTTTTGCATTGTCGTCACTGTCTTTTTCAATAATTCCAAAAGCTTTTCTACTTTTTTTGTTACCATAATATGTCCTTTCTAAAAAAATTTAGTTTACTAATCTATTGAGATCATTTTATAATAAAAAGTTGGAATTTTTATAATATGGGAAAGCTTTTTCTAATTTATACTTTTTCTTGTTGGGAAATAAACTCATCAACAGCTTTAGTTTCTCCATAAACTGTGCCATAATCATCAAAAATTATAATTCCATTCTTTACAATTTTTTTTCAAATAACATATCTAATATAAATTTTGTAGGTTTATACACATCAACATCTATATGTAATAAAAGCTATTTTCTGTGCTGGATTTTTCATTAATGTATTCTGGTAAAGTTTGTAAAAATATCTCCTGAATAAAGTTCAAAATTATCAAATTTTTTTATTTTTTTAAAAACTTCCCTTAATTCTTCTTCGGATATACTGTCACCATTTTTTTGAAAAAAATCCTTTATGAATTTATTATCTTCTTCTAAATCTGTTAACGGAAACTTTCCAAAAAGTATCAAATCCTATAATTTTTCTAGAATATTGACTTTCAAGCATTTCTCTATAAGTAGCAAATCTTATTAAAGAAGTACCTTTATAGACTCAAATTCTAAAAACATCTCCTGGTAAATCTATAATTTTTGTAAAGTTCCCAATGAGCTATTGATTTAGCTAATCTTGATGAAGGACTTGTTAAATAAAACCCATTCTCATAGTCCCATCTTTTTTTCATATTCAAATCCATAAACTTTTTTTAATATCCATTATAACTCCCTATTTTTACTTTATTTTTTTAAAAATATCTATAACTCTTTTTAAATCTTTAGGAGTATCTACTGCTATAGTATCAGAATCAGTAATTCCTATTTTTTTATTTTTATTCCATTTTTCGATATATCTTAATAATTCTATTTCTTCTGCATCTTCCAAAGGGCCTTTTTTTAAGTTCATTATACTTTAAAAGAGTATCTCTTCTAAAAGCATAAGTTCCAATGGGTTTTGTAAATAATATAATCTAAAGGCAGCTTTGGGATAAGGTATTGCTGATCTTGTAAAAAGAATCACATTATTTTTGTAAAATCATTCACAACTTTAGGGTGTTGTAGAATTTATCACATCTATAGGATTATGATAGGGTATTTTTTTAAAGTTGCACAACCTATTTCGTTATCTTCTAACAATACTTTTTATTACCTTTGATATTGTATCTGGTTCCAAAAGAGGCTCATCCCCTTGTATCGTTACATAAATATCTGCTTCTATATTTTTGAGCAACTTCACAAAGTCTTTCAGTCCCATTTGTATGTTTTTCTATCTGTCATAATTACTGGAATATTATGAGATTTTACAAACATTTTTCTATTCTTGTGTCATCAGTAGCCACATAAACTTTATCCAATTCTTTTTACTTTTATTGCTTGATGATATACTCGATATACCATAGAAACCCTAATATATCCGCTAGAGATTTTCCAGGAAATCTTGTTGATTCATATCTAGCTGGAATGATTCCAATTATATTCATAACAAATATCCTCCCTTATTTTTATTTTTTTGATTTAATTTGATATATTTTTCTCAAGATTCTTGCCTTAAATGTTCTATTTTTTTCATCTATTAAATTTTTTTATTTTCCTTGATTAACTCATTATTTTTGTTTTATTAATCCTTTTTCTTTCTTCAATTAAAAAAATATTTTTCTTTATTTGAATTTATTAAATTTTGTTCTAAATCATATAATTTTTTTCAAACAGTTCTTCTTTTTCTAATACCTTATAATCTTTAATAAAAAAATACTTATTTCTTTTTATTTCGTCATCTATCTTATACTCCATAAATTTAAGTTTATCTATAAGAAGCTGATCTTGAAAATTTTTATAAGAATCTGGATTATCAGATTTCACTAAATTACTGATTTTATTATCTTTATTAATACAACAAGTATTCTCAATACACACACTATCAATTTCATTGAATTTCAGTAATACATATTCAACATATCTATTTGAAAAAAATTTAATTTAATTTCATTCTCATATAAAAAATTTATATGAATTTTTTTCAAAAATATCCATCCCCATAATTAACATAGATTTGTAAATATTGACCCCTCATAGCATCAGAAATTGAAGAACATTCTTCAATAAAAATGATTAAATAAAAAGTTTTGGAGCATCAATTTGATTATAAAAAAACTTTTTCAAAGTATTCTTATTTTTTTATACCTGTTTCCAAAAACTTTATCATCCATTCAGAATTTTTTTAATATAATTTTCAGGGATATAGTATCTAGTTAATAACCAATACAATATTTTTTTCTCTTTTTGTCTTTGTTTCTAATACTTCATCTAAATTACTTAGATTATTAGTATCTGAAAGTTTTTTTAAATAACTCTCACCTAATGTAATTAATTTTTTTATTCCATAAAATTGCATGAAAACCAACAGAAGTTGAAACTGTTATAACAACATCTATGTATGGAACTAGTAAAGGAGATATTTCAAAAATAATGTTTTGGCGTTTCTAATAAAAATAAAGTTATCGTATTTATTTTTCAAATATTCAACTATTTTCTCATTATTTAAAAAAATATATTTGATGAATGTTGAGTCACAATTATTCCTATATTTTTTTAAATTTTGAAGTTTTTATTAAAAACATCTTCTAGATACTCAAATTGTGATTTATACTCTGTTTCAAAATCAAAAAAATCCAATAATTACTCGCCTGCAAAGGTAATAAAACAAGATATTTATATTTTTTTCTTAAATTTTTTTATTTCTTTTTTTCAAAAGGATTATTTTTTTATTACAATATCATTTAATTTTTTTAAAAATTCTGAAAAACTCATTTTCTTCTTCAATATCTGTATTTTTGTATATCTGAATAATATTTATCTATATAGGAATAACCATTAGAGTCTACTGGGTCTAGATAATATGTTTTAGGGGTAAGGTTTTCTTGAAAACATTCCATATTCATAATGTAAAAAAATAATGTGTCTAGATATATTTTTTTAAATATTCCACAGGAGAAAATGTTATAATTATATCAAATGAATTATTTTTTTAAATTTTTTTAATATTAAATTTTTTTATACATACACATATCTTCCTGTGTATATGATTTCTCATACCATTTCCTCAATATCTGCAATGTCGTTGGTGAATTTTTAATTCATACTGTTCAAAAGAAAAAAATTTCTTTCAAATCTTTTCTATAATTGATATTTTTTTAATTTTTCACTCAAAAGCTGAATTAGAAGCTATAAAAAAATTAAACCCTTTATCTTTTAATGTCTCAATTATATTTTGTATATGTATATGTAACCATGGTTCTTGCAAAAATGGGATTATCATACTGTATTAATGGCTCTATATAAAAAAAGTATATTCATTTAAATCCTCTTTCTTTCTTCACTAACTATTTCTATATTCTTCACAAATTTCTTTTTGCGTTTCCAATCTTCTTTATTTTCCCTTTTTCTAACCATACTACCTTATTACAAATTTCTTCAACTTGATCAATTGAATGTGAAACAAATATTACAGTTATACCATTCCCCATCATATTTTTTTATTTTTTTCTTTCACTTTTTTTGCTGAAATTTAAAAATCGCCAACTGATAAGATTTCATCAACAATCAAAAATTTTTGGTTCTATTATAGTCGCTATTGCAAATCCCAATCTTGCTACCATTCCAGAAGAGAAATTTTTAAGCGGAACATCCATAAATTCTCTTAATTCTGAAAAATTCGATTATTTCATTGTATTTTTTTCTTTTTAATAATTTTTTTACTATATCCTAGAATATATCCATTTAAAAAAATATTTTTCTCTCGCAGTTAAATCCATATCAAACCCAGCACCTAATTCTATAAGTGGAGAGATATTTCCATCTATTTTAACTTCTCCTGTTGTAGGTTTTAAAATTCCTGAGATAACTTTTTAAAAAGAGTACTTTTTTTCCCGCACCATTAAATCCTACAATTCCTAAGACATCTCCTTCTAATACTTTTTAGATTTATTTCTTTTAGAGCCCACATTTTTTTCAAATTTTTAGTTCTCTTTTAAAATATTTTATTAAGTATTCTTTTAAAGAATTTACTTTTTCTATATTTAAGTCAAATTGCATAGAGACATTTTTTTAATTCTATTACAGTATTTTTCATCTTTCTCCTTTGAAAAATCAAACATTTAATACAAATTCGTTTTTGTTTTTTTATAAAAATACTATTGCTCCTATTACTAATGTTGAAATTGCAAATATCAGACACACCATATTTAATTTCAACGAAGGCCATATATGGTACAATAAAATTTGTCTATAGTATTCTATAAAAATGATACATTGGATTTAATTTTATTATAATCGTAAATTTAAGTGGAATTATTTTTTTACAGGATAAAAATATTGGTGTCAAATATGTCCAAACTAACAGAAAAAAATTCCATATAAATGTACTAAATCTCTAAAAATATACAGCATAACTTGCTAAAAATTAACCCTACTCTAATGAAAAGATAAAAAGATATATCAAAAAAATAGGAAATAAAAATCATATGTATACTTATTTGTAATTTTTGTAAAAAAATAATAACTATTATCATAGCTATCAACGAAAACAAAAATTAACCAAACCAAAAAAATTACTTTAGATGTTGGAAATATATATTTGGGAACATAAACTTTTTTTAATAAAGCCCCATTTGAGATTATTGACATCATTGCCATATTTGTTGCTTCTGAGAAAAAGGCTGTTTGTCCTGCGAGTAAATATATAGGAAAAATTTTCTATGTCACTTTTAAATAATGTTGAAAAAAACAATTGTCATTACTATCATCATAAGTAATGGATTTAATACACTCCACATTAGTCCTAAAAGTAGATTTTTTTATATTTAACTTTTATATCTCTAACAACCATTTCCCATAAAAGATAAGAATATCTTTTTTTAATCCACTAAAAAAATCATCTTTATTCTTAAAAAAATATTATAAAATATTTTTAAATTTATATAAATCATATATATAATTTGACTTAAAAATAAAACTAATAACTATCAATAATAAAGAAAAAAACTTGAGAAGTTATAAACATTTTTCTTATTAAATTTTTCTATTATTAATTCTCCATCTATTTTTTTATTCCCTATCTCTAATATATTTTTTTCATTTGAATTATTTTTTTACTTTTCCAAATTGTAATCCCTTTTTCCTTTTTGGAGAGGTAGAAGTTATTTGAATTACTATATTCTTAACCTTTTTACCATTTATTTCAGGAATTTCTATATCTAGGAACTGATTGTCTTTTATATTTTTTTACATTTATTTGTTTCTCAAAAAAATTTAGTCTGAATATTTTCATCAAATACAGAAACATTTAGAAAACCTTTATTTGTTTTTTTCTCGCATAAGTTGCGAACAAAATTCCCACTCCTGAAAAATCTCTTCGTATCTTCTATATTTAGCTTTTTGAATAATATCTGTATTTTTTTAAAAATCTCATTTACTGTTTCGTCAGGATTCAATTTTTTTCAGATTTTTATTCTTCTATATTTATTTTTGTTTATAATAACTATTATATTTCTCATATATTTTTTTGTTTGTTAAAAAAACAAAAATTAAAAACTATTACAAAAAATACTCTTAGTATTCTTATTTTTTTCATTTATAAACTTCTCCTTGATTTTTTTCTGTTTTATCAAATCAACTAAGTATTGTCCGTATTCAATCTTGCTCATTACTTTAGCTGATTTACTCAATTTTTTTGCTGTTATCCAACCTTTTTCATAAGCTATCTCTTCTATACAAGCAATATAGAATCCTTGTCTTTTCTGTACAGTTTGTACAAAATTTGATGCTTCTAATAAAGCTTCATGAGTCCCAGTATCAAGCCACGCTATCCCTCTTCCAAGATTTTTAACATTTAACTTTCCTTCAGATAAATACATTTCGTTTACAGCTGTTATTTCTAGTTCACCTCTTACCGAAGGTTTTACATTTTTGCTTTTTCTACAACTGTATTATCATAAAAAATATAGTCCAGGTATTGCATAATTTGATTTTTGGGTTTTCAGGTTTTTCCTCTAGAGAAATAGCTTTTCCAGTTTCATCAAATTCTACGACACCATAAGCTTTTGGATCTTTTACAGGATAACCAAATATGACAGCTCCTTCTGTTAATTTAGCAGCTTGTTCAACTAAACCTGTAAATCCACTACCGTAGAATATATTATCTCCTAAAAATTAAAAGCTACGTTATCATTACCGATAAATTCTTCTCCAACTATAAAAAGCTTCTGCAAGTCCATTGGGTTTTTCTTGCACTTTATATTTCAATGTCATTCCTAAATCACTTCCATCTCCTAAAAGATCTTTAAATAAAGGCAAATCTCTTGGGGTCGAAATAATTAAAATATCCCTTATATTTGCAAGCATTAGTACTGATAATGGATAATAAATCATAGGGTTTATCATAAATTGGCATAATTTGCTTTGAGATTGATTTTGTAAGTGGATACAATCTAGTCCCACTTCCTCCTGCTAAAATAATTCCTTTCATAAAGTTCCTCCTTTTTAAATTAGTTTACTTCCCTTTCCAAACAAAACAGCCTTTACTGTTTTCATAACAACAAGTACATCAAGTATTAAATCCTGATGTTTTTAAATAGTATAAATCGTATTCAAGTTTTTTTCGCATCTTCTAAATTTTCTCCATATGGAAACATAACTTGAGCCCATCCAGTTATTCCTGGTTTTTATAAGATGCCGTAAATTATAATAATTTATCTGCTTTTCATATTCTTTAGCTAATATGTCCCATTCTGGACGCGGACCTACAAAACTCATTGTTCCTTTTAATATGTTCCAAAGTTGAGGCAGTTCATCAATTCTTGTTTTTTTCTCATAAATTTTTCCAAATTTTTGTTACTCTAATATCGTTGTCTAAAGTATATTTTGAATATTTACTTGGATCGTGCATCTTCATACTTCGAAATTTATAAACTTTAAAAGGTTGCATATTCTCACCTATTCTTACCTGTTTAAATATTACTGGTCCTTTGGATTCAAATTTAATAATTATTGCAGTTATTAATGCTACTGGGGAAAAAATTATTATTAAAAAGTAAAGCTAATATTAAATCCATTCCACGTTTTATATTTTTTTGCATTTCATTATTTAAAAATATCAAATCCATTCGATTCAAGCAACCATTCTTCATTTATTTTTATCTATATCAATTTTTCTTTTGAATATCTTCATTAAATTCTTCATAATTTATTATTTTCAAACCATTTATTTTTTTAAATCAAAAAGTCGTTTTAAATATTTCTTAAAATCTGGACTGTTCATATCTTTTTACAATCACTAAGATATCAATACTTTTTCAGAAATTATTTTCTCCATTTCATCATAATTTCCAATTAGATATTTTGTTACTCTACTTTTTATTGTTGGAAATATACCCAATATAGTTATAATCAAGAGTATTTATAATATCTTCCTGAATATTGTTTTTTTAATATGATTTGAGCCAAATATTAATACATTTCGCTTTTTTTCATATAAAGGGAACACATAATTCTTCTAAAAAAATTACTTGAAAAAAAGAATAATAATGCAAATACAAACATTGATACGTTTCCAGAAAGCATAAAGCATTATGGAAAAAAATTACGTCAATTCCTAAATTTATAAATACATCTTTTTAGTCTGAAACGTTCAGCATAAAAAAATCTAACTGTCCAAATATAAAATTTATGAATATGAATAAAAATAAATATGAAATTTGTTAGATATTTTATTACATAATCATATTTATCCAACAAAAAAAGCTATAGATTATATACAGGATAAATATATATAATAAACGTATATAAATATTCTTATTTAATTTCATAATTATTCACCCTCACTTGGCAAATTATATTGCAATTATTTTTAATTTTTTTAATAAAAATTAAATTAAAAAGTATATCTTATTTTTTTAAATAATTATAAATATTGACATCACGAGTATAACACATTTCAATATCAAATTCAAGTAAGTTTTTAAAAATTCAGACAGAGTAAAAAAATAGGGGCAGTCATTAAATACCACAACAAATCTTTTTTTGACTGCTTTTTTTAAAAATATTTTTACTTTGTGATATTTCTTTCAAAAACTTCCCTAAGCGGACATTCTCCTCCTCTCAAATATGGCATATTTGTGCTTTTTCCTGTTTCATTAACAATTTCTGGCAAGCATTCCATCTCTATTACCTTTTCTAGTGAACTCGTTCTTTTTGCCGCTAAAGTACAATTCATACGCCTTTTTCCCTGTCTTTTCCATAGTTTGCAAAAGAAAGTGTAGTATAACGCTCTTGCCTTTATCTTTCTTCTTGAAAATGCTTTTGGCCTACTTGATATTCGTGAGATACAAGGGCTTCCGTCCTTGAGCCTATGTAGTCCTCCTTGGTGTATATTCTTCTTATCTTCTCATACTGGTTAAACAGCATCTTCGTCTGGTCTTTTCTTATCTGACTTACATTCTCCTTTTCCTTGAAATTTTCATAAAAGTTTTCAAGTCCTTTAAAATCGTCTCCCTTTAGCCATTTGTAAAGATTTTTTGATATTTCCTTGTCCCTTTTAGAAATTTCAGCTATGGCTTTTACTAAATGGAACTTGTCATATATGTGTATTGGCTTGTAAATTCCAAGCTCTCTTACAAAGCTGTCTATCCATATTCCTCCATCAGAGTTCACAATTAGTTTCTTTTTGTCCATATTGTATCTTTTTTCAAGATAGTTAAGTACATACTCCGATACTTCCTCAAGCGATACGGATGCAGGAAACATTACTGTGTGCTTGTCAATGAGTTTGTTCCTGTCTGTGCAGATTTCCTCAATTCCACGATGTATTACAACCATCCTCATATATGTATTTTTACTTCTTCTACACTTCATATGATCTTCATCAATCTCCATATATACTGGTGAATTATCATCTCTTTCAAATCTTTGAATATCAAGTTTCGGCATTTGAAAAGAATTGACAAGATTATACACGGTAGCCCTTGAAACACCGTAAGTTTTTGCAAGAAATGAAGCTGTAGTATACTGATATTCAAAAAGTATAGTAAAAATCAGCTCTTCAGAAAGCCTTCTGTACCGCTTAAGTCCAACTTTTTCATCAATGTAATAGTGAATGCCTGTTTTTTTGTTCATATATTTTTCGACGTTCAAAAGTTACATTTCCGAAGGCAGTGGTAACAGTTCTTTTAACAAATCCTTTGCTTTTTAAACTTATCTTTTCTTTCGTTGGAATGAAAAAGTAATCATCAACTCTTTTGACATAAACTCTAAACAGCGTTTCAAAGGCCTTCGAGACAAACAGCTTAAACTGCTGCTCAAACGGAAGTCTGAAGGAAAAAAATATTTTTTTAAAAAAAGTCTTTACAAGTGAAGAAAAAAATTTGATATTCTAATCATGAGAAACCACCTTTCAATAGGGATTTAGCGATTATATTGTAGCTGGTTTCCTCTTTTTGTTAATTTGAAATTTAATTAAATTTATTTGCCCCTATATTTTTTTACTCTGTCTTAAAAATTCTTGTCTATTCAAACTTAAAATGATATAATTTAGTAAAAAAATTAGGGAATAGAGGATTTTTATGTATGATTTTTACAGCCTGTATAGTAACTTATAATACGGAACAAGAAGAATTAAATAGAATTTTAAACTGTTTCAAAAAGATAAAATTGAAGTTTAAATTGTGGATTTCTGATAATTCTGAAAAGGATATATTAAGAAATTTTATAGAAAATTTTTCAGATGATCGGATTAAATATATCTTTAATAATTCAAATAAAGGATTTGGAGCAGGACATAACATTGTATTACAAAAAAATTAATTGAAGAGAATGAAAAAAATCTGAATTTCATTTAATGATAAATGCAGATGTTTTTTTGAAGAGAATACAATTGAAAAGATTATTGCTTATATGAGGAAAAAAATTCTGATATTGGACAGATAGGGACCTAGAATATATGAATCTAATGGGAAATTAACAGATCATGCAGATTACTTCCAACACCATTAAATTTAATATTTAGAAGATTTTTTTCCAGTAAAAATCAATTGTAGAAAAAAATGGACTACAGCTATGAAATGAAATGGTATGATTATAAATCAACAATAGAAGTTCCAATTTTATCAGGATGTTTTTATTTTTGTACGAACAGATATTTTTAAAAAGATATTGGTGTATTTGATGAAAGATACTTTATGTATATAGAAGATTATGATTTATGCAGAAGAATTGGAAAAAAATATAAAGTAGTATTTTTATCCAAAAAGTAAACATAGTTCATGAACATGGAAAAAGCATCTTATAAATCACGAAAAAAATGATGATAGTACATATAAAAATCAGCAATAAAATATTTCAATAAGTGGGGATGGATTTTTGATAAAGAACGAAAAAAATAAAAAAATAGAAAATGTATACAAGAATATAATAAATAAATTTCTTTTTATATTAATCTTAAATACTACATTAAAAACATGGGCTATTTTTTTCTTTTTAAGATACCAGCCCATGCTTTTTTTATTTTTATATTATACTTATTCATTAATTTTGAAATTGTCATATCATCTTTTTATATCGTCTATCAAATTAAACATTCTTTCTCTTGAATCTTTTTACAATTTCCTTTTTCTTCTGGTGAGAATTTTTCCCAATACAAAATCCAATTGTTTCTTCTTTTTGTTTTGGGTTTTCCAATTCCAAACTTTATTCTCACAAATTCATTTCCCACGTGAGAAATAATCGATTTTATTCCATTATGTCCTCCAGCACTTCCAGTTTGCTTAATTTTTTTAATTTGCCAAATGGCATATCCATATCGTCATAAATCACAAAAAAAGCTCTGTTTTTAGGGTCAATCTTAAAAAAATCTAATCGCTTCTCCAACAGCTTCTCCGCTCAAATTCATAAAAGTTGCAGGTTTTTTTGATAAAAAAACCTTGTCTCCGTTATAATTAGTCTGTACAAAAAAGTGATTTGAACTTTTCTCTAATATCTGTTATATTTTTTTCTTTCAAATATTCATCTATAAAAAAATAAATCCTATGTTATGTCTAGTTAATTTATACTGTTCTCCTGGATTTCCCAAGCCCACTATTAGTTTCATTAAATTTTTTTCTCCTTTTTTTCTTTGTTAAATTTTCTTTTCAAATTATATCAAATTTATAAATGAAATACAAAGATATAATTTTTTTAAATATACTCAAACTTCTTTAAAAATTGAACTAACAAAAAAACAAATTTAGAGTTCAATAGAATAATTATCATTTTTAAATTTAATTTTTAAAGTAATTAGCCTTGTATATTCACTATTGTTCAATGTTCAATATTATTATCAGCTTTCCCTTTGCAAATTCCACATTAGCTTCATTTTGACAAATCACATTACTTACAAGCCTAGAACTTTCCCTTTTTCACATCAATCTTATCCGTTTCAAATTTAAACCCTTTCAATGTTAATTTTTTTCGACTTTTTTTCACTAATTGGAATAATAGAAAATCCATATCCTTTTTTTATTTTTCTAGAGCAAAAGGCTTTTTCGGCATAAAAAAATTTCTTCATTTTCTTCCAAAAAAATACTAAATTTTTATGCTTTTCCATTAAAAATAAGTTACTTAATGTCATATCAATTCTTTTTCCGAGCCCACCAACAACAAATATTTTTTTCAAATAATTTTTATTTTTTTCTCAATTTTACTGATTTCTCCCAAAAATCAATTCAAAATCCGTAAAATCCTTATCCTTCGGGAACTTTTTCATCAAAACATTCTTTTTTTCATAATGTTCTAAAACTCCTTTTTCAATTGAATCCAAATCCCCAACAATCACTTCTGGCATTTTCCCATATTTAAACGCAAAATTTGCTCCACCATCCGCACAAAAAAACAAACTGTATTTTCCGAAATCAATTTATCCATAAATTCCTGCGAATATTTATACTCCCCATTCAAAAATCACATATTTTTTTCTGCATTTTTCTCCCTTCAGATAAAAAAATTTAATATATTTATTATACTGTTTTTATCTGATTATTTACAAGATTGTAAAAAAATTCCTTTAAATTTCAGGAATCTCCAAAAATAACCTTAAATCCTCCATATTCACTATGTTTCATCATAATTTTACCATTATGGACATCAATAATTTGCTTTTACGATAAGAAGTCCCAAACCGTGCCGCTGCTCTGTCGTATTTTTATCACAAACCATATAATGTGGGGCATTATTGAGCTTTTCCAGCTCTTTGTCAGAAACTCCTGTTCCATTATCTTCAACGCAAATTATGCAATTTTTTTCATCTTCTTTTACTGATATATAAATTGTACATCCATTTTCATTGTGATTGATGCTATTTTGAATTAAGTTCGCCAGAGCTCGTTTTATCAAATTACTATCGATATTGGCAAAGCAAGATACAAAATCATTTTTCGTCTTCCACTCTATCGGAAATTTTTCATCGATATCCATGTTCAAAAAATCAACAATTACTTGCCTAACTACTGCTACTACATTTTCTTTTTTCTGTTCAAAAGGCTGCATATTATATTCTAACTTTGAAGCAAGATTCAAATCATTTATTAAATTTTTTATACGCTCACTTTGTTTCAAAATGACAGAAAGCTTTTTATCCGTTTCATCTGATAAATTTAAAGATGTTTTCAATTGGCTTGTGTAGCCCATTATCATTGATAGTGGAGTACGAATATCGTGGGAAACTCCTGCAATCCAGTTGGCTCGTGCCGTATCTTTATTCCGCAATTGTTCCCTTTGATTTTTGCAAAATTTCAGAAGTTTTATTTATACTTTTTGCAAGTTCTGACAAAACACCTTTTTTTCTTTCACATGTACAGGCGTATCTTTTATGCAAATTTTGTATGCCTTTTATTATTGGATTTACAGAACCTAAAAAGTTTAGAGTTGGAAATAATGTATATTAAAAAAATACAAAAAAATTATGTTTAGACAAAAAAAGTATAAGTAAAAATTTTGGAATATTTTTGACAAGTCCGTATTTCCAGTTGGCTACTGGGTATTTCCAATAACTATTTTTTTAGGATAGCCTAGCACGAGTAAATTATTTTTCAACTTTGAAGTGAAAAACAGGGTAATTTTTTTATAGGCATGTGAAAATATGGCAATATCAGATATTGAGTATTCTTTTGGAATATCATCAGGTAAATTGTCTGTTTGCCATATAACTTTTTTTGAATCGTTGTCAATCAAGATTGCCCATATATTTTGTTTTTTTAAGTCAGCAGTCATTTCGTCAGGCAAAGTGTATTTGCCATTTTCAAATTTTAACATATCTGCTACTTTAAAAGTATAGTTCATGGGAGGATTCTTTTGACACATATTTAAGAATCCATAATCCGTATAGAAAAAAATATTTAAGAATAGAAGTAGGACAAAAACTTAATATTAAGGTTATTATAAAACGACGTATTAGTTTTTAGTATGCTTTTTCATATCATTTTCCCTCCACAATTAGTTTGTAGCCTAATCCTTTCATTGTTATTAATGACACAGGATGGGAAGGGTTAATTTCAATTTTTTTCTCTAATGCGTCTTATATGTGTCATCAGTGAATTTGTATAAACATAGGCATTTTCGCCCCATACAGCTTCACACAATGTATCAATGGTTACAATACGTCCTGCGTTTCGGTAAAGAGTCTGTAATAATTCATATTCCTTTGCAGTTAACGGTATATTTTTATTATCTTTTACAATTTCTCCACATGAAAAATCAATTTGACAGCCATTCAAATTTACAATTGGACTTTCTTTTTTGTAAGTTCGACGCAAAATAGCAGTAATTCTAAACAAAAGTTCTTTTTGGCAAAAAAAGGCTTTACAATGTAGTCATCCGCCCCTAATCCAAAGCCTTTGAATTTATCCTCATCTTCTCCACGTGCTGTAAGAAATAATATTGGATAATTACTGGTTTTTCTCAACTTTTCCAGTAATTCAAAACCATTCCCATCTGGAAGCATAATATCCAATATCGCTAAATCAGGCTGTTTTTCTTCAACGCATTTCATAGTTTCCTTCACACTTTTTGCAGTCTGTATATTTTTTTATACCCGTAATCAGCTAAAAATTGATATAGTCATATCTAAAAATTTCCTGCTCATCATCAACAATTAAAAATACATTTATTTGTCAAATATTTTTTTCAATCATTTCAAAATCTCCTTTTTATTGCTATTTAAAAATTTTATCAATTAATTATAGCATATAAATTAATTTCAGTTTTTTTATTTTTTTAAAAAAGTAAGGTAAATGTAAAGTAGAGAATGTTATCGTAAGGTTGATGTGGTAATATATGAGTGTAGGAAAAGGAAGAAGTATAAAAATAAATATAAAAAAATTTAATAGATGAGAGGAAGATTATTATGAAAATGGAACTAATAAAAAAATTAAGCGATGATGTTTTTTTGCAGATAAAAACAACATTTAATGGCTAGCAGAATAGCATTAATTATGAGCGTAGTACCTATTTTTAAGTCAAGTTATGTCAATATTTAAGGTAAATTATGTAATAGCGCATATGTTTGGTGCAGTAAATGCCTTGTGTATTCTAGGTTCTTTCGTGTTGTCTGTTTTTATGCATAAAAAAATCAAAAAAATCGTAATTTTATGAATGTTTGCTCAATAATAATAAGTGGATTTTTTTATGCTTGTTGCTGCAGTGTTGATGGCTATAGGTTTAATTTATACTATTGCTTATGTAGTAAAAACACTAGAAGAATTAGGAATTTTTTTGCATAATATTATTTAACAGGTATGCAAATTTCATACAAGCATATTAAAAAAATAAAAAAATTTAATCAGATAAAGAAGGCTGTCTCATAAGGTTAATTTTTATGAAACAGCCAATTTTATAAAAAAACATAATTCAAAAATTTTTCCAATTCTTAAATTTATGTTTTATAAATTTCTTTAAAAAAATCTTAATATCTCAAAAAACTCAACTTTTCATATCATAAAAAAATTTTTCCAAAATCAGCAAAATTTCCTCCCCGTAATCCCTGATTTTCCGCCTCCCCATTCCCTTTAATTGCGAAAGTTCTTCCATATTTTTTTAGGATTGGTTTTTGCAATATTCGCCAAAAAGCTGGTTTGAAGCAATAATATATGGTGGATAGCCCAACAGCTGTGCTTCTCCTGCCCGCCATTCCTTTAATATCTTGTACAATTCCATTTCATCTTCTGTCAAATACTCCATATAATTTTTGTTAGCATCTTTAAATTCTTTTCCCATTTTGTGTAAAATTATCTTTTTCAGAATTTTTATTAAATTTATCTATTTTTTTCACACTCAACAAAAAAGCTGTCCAGTAATATTTTCCCTCAATTTTTCACCAATTCAGCCTGATACTTTTACAATTTGAACATCTTTTAATACTCTTTTCCAGTTTTTTTCTTGCTCAAATTCTTCCATTTTATCATCAAATGGCAATGTTACTATTTTTAACACCTCAATTCCCCCTATTTACTTAAACTTTATAAGTTTTATTTGTTCAAATATTTTACAAATTCTTTTTCACTGCTCCCGATTTCTTTTAGCATTTTTATTCACTTCAGCCTTCAAGTAATTATCAATTTCATCTCTCGTAAATTCGGCTATAATTTTATTATTTGAAACATCTTCATATTTTACAAAATGATAAATTTTTCAATTAAAAGCAAATAACACAGCCGAATTTTTAAGAAACTCATTTTTTCAGAAATTTTTTTCCAGAATTTATATTTAATTTCACAACCATTCCATAAGGTTCTTTTTCTGACAAAATTTGGACAGAATTATAGCTTGTTTCCTTCGGATACTTTTAAATTTGATAAAAATATTTATTACTTTAGAATTATCGCCCACATATTTTGTTTTGTAGTTATAAATATTTTTTTCTGAATTTTGCGATTTACCACATGCTGTAAAAAAATAACACATAATATTAATAAAACTATTATTTTAAACTTTTTATTTTTTTCATAGCAATCACCTCTAAATTCAATTTTTATTGTCTTAAAACTGCACCATAATCCTTCTCAACCTTAGCCACAATTTTGTTGGAAATATCTACAATTTCCTTTTCTTCCAGCGTTTTACTCTTATCTCTTAGAACTACGCTGATTGCAACACTTTTCATTCCTGGCAGTACTCCGACACCTTGATAAATATCGAACAGTTCCACTTTTTCTATTTTCTTATCAACTTTTCTGGATTGTTTTTAAGACATCTCCAACTAGGATTTTCTTCCTTCATAACGAATGCAAAAATCTCTTGGAACAGCTGGATATTTTTACAATACCTTGATAATTTGCCTTTTTACCGATATATTTCTGAATCAAGTCAATGTTAAATTCTCCAACTAGAACTGATGTTTTCCCTAAGTCAAAGTTTTCAAGCACATCTGGATGAATTTCTCCAAAACTTCCGATTAATTCACGTCCCACAAACACATCAACTGAACGCCCAGGGTGTAACTGGCTTTGTTCTGAACGTTTTATCATATAGTTGTTGAATTTAAGCTGTGTAAAGATTTCTTCTACAATTCCCTTCAAATCGTAAAAATCGTAAGGAACAGGTTTTTGGATTCCACAATGTCTTGTCGTTTTCTCCAGCCAGAATTATTCCCAATTTCACTTCTTCTTTTGCCAATTCTTCGGCTTTTTCAAAAGTTCTGCTCACTTCAAAGAATCTAATATTTGAAACATTTCTGTTAATATTGTCCTTTGCGTTTTTGATAAGGCTGTAAAGCAATGTTGGACGCAATGTTACAAAGTCTTCTGTTATTGGTTTTAGCACGTCAATCAGTTTTTCCTGTGCAACTGTATATTTTATTTTTTCCATCGCATCTTTTGGCACAAAGCTGTAGTTGATAACTTCCTTCAGTCCTGCATTTGCCGAAATAAGTTTTACCTGCGTAGAAAGTTTTGTTGTGTCAATAACTGGCTGTTCGCTAATATCCAGTTTTGGCAAAATGTTTTCGATATTGTCAAAACCATACATTCTGATAATTTCTTCAAAGTAGTCTTGCTCATTTTCCAAATCGTCACGGTAACTTGGTGCAGTTAATTTCAAAGTTTCTCCATTATCCACAACTTCGATTTCAAGCCTAGTCAAAATTCCAATAACAGTTTCACGAGGAATTACTTTCCCAACGAAACGATTCAGTCTTTCAAAATTAAGTTCAGCAGATTTTTTCTCATAAGGGACAGGATAATTGTCAACAGCTCCAGCCAATATTTCTCCACCTGCTAGTTCCTGAATCAAGTTTGCAAGTCTATTTATCACATTAATCGCATTTTTCCTCGTCCACTCTTCTTTCAAATCTATATGAAGAATCACTTGATAAAGTCAATCTTCTTGAAGTTTTTTTCTAATATTTTGCGAATTGAAGTTTGCCACTTCTAGCAAAAATATTTTTTTCGTATTTTCAGTAATTTGAGAATTTTTCTCCACCCATTACTCCACCAAGCGCAATGGCTTTCATACCATCAGAAATTACGATATCATCGCTATTCAATTCTCTTTCTTGCTCATCAAGCGTAACTAATTTTTCATTTTCATGTCCCGCTCTCACAATAATTTTTCCACCTTCAATTTTATCCAAATCAAAAGTATGATTTGGTTGATTCAATTCCATCATCACAAAAATTTGAAGCTATCTACGATATTGTTAATACTTCTAATTCCAATAGATTCCACTCTTTCCTTAAGCCATTTTGGACTTTCCTTAACCGTTACATTTTTAATAATTCTAGCCACATATCTTTTTGCCAAATTGCTGTCTTCTATTTCAACCGAAATGTTATCAGCTGTCTTTTCAGAACTTTCTGAATTTATCGCAAAACTTGGATATTTAACCTCTTTATTATAATAAGCTCCCAGCTCTCTTGCAATCCCAATGTGCGACAAGCAATCCGGGCGATTTGGAGTGATTTCCAATTCAAAAACTGTATCATTGATTCCCAAATACTCTTTCATAGGCACTCCAACTGGTGTATCTTCAGGTAAAATCATAATTCCAGAAGAATCTTTCCCAATATTTAATTCTTCTTCAGAACACAACATTCCGTTCGATTCTACACCTCTAATTTTTACCTTTTTTAATAACAAAATCTGGAGCTAATTTTGCCCCAACCTGTGCCATCACAACTTTGTCCCCAGCTTTATGATTAGGTGCCCCACACACGATTTGCAAAATTTCTTTTCCATTATCAACTTTACAAATTGTCAAATGGTCAGAATCAGGGTGTATCTCTTTTTCAATAATTTGCGCTGTTACAACATTTTCTAAATTCTCCCCTAAAACCTCGATTTTTTTCTACTTCCTGACCAATCATAGTCAAGGCATTTTTCCATTTCATTTATTCCTATTCCATCTAAATCTATATACTGTTTTAACCAGTTTAACGAAATCAGCATTTTTTTCTCCTTATTTTTTTCTTTTTATTTCAAATATATTATCTGTTTTTATTTTTATTATTAATAAATATTTTTCTTACAATTTTATACTTATCCTTTTTAAAAAGCAAAGGGGAACAGTCGCCATCCCCTTTGCAATCCCGCTTATCTAAGAATTTTTTTGAAACAAAAACGAAACTCGCTACGTAAAACTTCGCTCAAACAATCGTTTTTCATTCCAAAAAATCACGACATTCTTAACTTAAATTTCAGTAGATAATTTAATTAAACAAAATATTAAGCAAAATTTTTGTTAAAGGAAAAAAAGAACTGTCTGAGCTTTTGAAAAAAATATTTTTAAATAAAAATCTATTTATCAATATTAGAAAAAAAACTTATATTCAAAAGCGAGTTTTCTTTTTCTTTTATAAGAAAGTTTTGCGTAAAGCGGGGATGCAAGGGCATGGCGTTTGATGTCCCTTGCGTTAAAAATAAATATGAAAAAAGAAATTATTAATCTACAAATCTAAAATCAAAATTCAAAAAAATATGTTTTTATTATTTTTTTATAAATAATTCAGGGTTTTTCTACATACTTCATATTCTTAGAAAAAAATAATTCCTCCATTTTTCACTCTCAATTTGTATATCTTCATTTTTCTCTTTTTCTAAAACCGAAATTTTTACAATCTCTTTCCAAAAAAATAATTTTTCCAAAAATCTTGCCTTTTTGATTTTCCACTCTAATTCCATTTTTATCTAAAAAAATATATTCAGAAATTTTTGACTTTTTCCAAATTTTTATCCATATTCAAGCTAAAAATCTTATCTTTCATAGAATCAATTTCTTCAATAATTCCAAACTTAAATTCAAAAATCATCTTGATTTTTTTAACTTTTTATCAAATTCATTTTTCAAAACAAATTCAACATAATTTTTTTACAAATAATTTTGAAGCCAATTTGTTTAATTTCAAATTTATTGTAATTTTTTTCTAATTTTTTTCTTGATTTTCTATTTCAATAACGATAAATTCAACATTATCAGAACCATTTTTCAAATTTAAATAGAAATAATTTTTCACATCTTCAAAAAAATATTTTTTTCTTTTTTTCAAGACATCTTCAAAAGCCATTTTCATAAAAAAATATATTTCCCAACCGAACTTTCTTCCATTTTCAGCCATAAAAACTGAATTGGCACAAATGCCACAACAAAAATTCCAATCCAGAATAAAAAAATTCAAAATAATTTTTTTCCCCAGTTTACAAGCGACGAAATTATAAGGAAAAAAATCCCAAAAATAATGCAAATTGCCATAATAAATGTACTTTTTTTATAATTAGAACTTGTGAAATTCCAGCTTTTCCAACTGTTTTTCCTAATATCTTTTCTTTCATCTTTCAAATTATCCTATTTTTTTATTTTTCAACTGCAATCCCAGTTATAAAAGAATTTCTGAAAAAAATCTTTATTTTTCAACTTTTCACGATTTATAAAAAGTTTATTACACCAGCATCTCCGATACAAACTTTCCATTTTTCCTTTGGTTTTATCATGTTCACTGTCAAGCTGAAACAGCAATGTATCGTATTTTTGGTATTTTTTTCCTCATATTTTTCTTGGATCTTCCTGTGTAAAATATGGAAAACCTTCACATTGTGAATGATAGTCATCTGAATAATCTATTAAGTCCTGCAACTTTTCATAAAGTTTCAATTCTTGTGCTGGGTCTAAACTTTTCTCTTCACAAATTTCGTCAAATATATCTTCAAAAAAATCTTCAAATCTTTCTTTTTCACTTGTCAATTCAAAGTTCATTTTATAACTTTCGTTATTGTTTTGTAATGTAGCTTTCTTCAAAATTATACGGATTATAAATACTTTTTTTAACTCATTTTTTTATCATAAAAACTCTTCGATTTTTTTCATGATAAATCACACGAAAAACTATCTTGAACAGTCTGATTATCAAAGTCAAGCCCTAACAATCCATCCTCATCATTTAGAACGAAAAAAATTGTAAAAATCCCTTTTTCTGGAAAAATCTGCAAGCCCTTGTAAATCGTCACAGTTAATCTGTGCAATCATCATCATTTTATCGCCATTAGCTGTTTGGGGAATTTCTGCTCCTTTAGGGATATAAGGCAATCCCATAACTTTACTATCTGTTATTTTTTTAGTTCATCTTCCGCCAATGTAATTTTTGTAAAAAGCCTTTGTTTGTATAGTTTTTTTGATATTTATCCCAAATTTCATCATAAACTTTTTTTGGCAAATTCATCATCAATTTTTTTATTTCTAATTCATTTTCCATTTTTAACCTTCCAATTAAATTAGTAATTTATTATCTAAATTTTTTTCCATTCTTACAATTCCTTCATCATCTGCTTTGTTTACTCCATTTTTTTGCAACTATATCCCATTTTTTTATAAAATGGAACAAAGCTGTAATAGATGCAGGTACTTCGATTCTTTTTGGCTCTTAAAAAAATATTCATCTTTTTCCAATGTCTCAATAATTTTTCGTCCTATTCCCTTTCCCTGACATTCAGGCGAGATAAAAAAATAGTAAATAAAGAACTTTCATCAATTTTATCCCAATATGGTGCAATTGCTCCACATCCAATAATATTGCCTTTTTTTCTTCGGCAACATAAAAATGTGTCCACGAGGCTCTTTTAAGAACATTTTCAGGCTGGAAATTATTTACGTGATTTTCTATTGAATCAGTAGAATAATCTTTTATATTCGTTTTTCCGCAATGTCTTAATAATCAATTTAGATACTTTTTAGCATCCTTTTCTTCAAATCTGCGTATTTTTCATATTTTTTTCTCCGCTTTTTAAATTTATTTATAAATCTCTTTCCTATGCCCAATATCAAAAAAATATAAATTGTTATTTTTTTCATCAATAATTGTAGCTAAGATTCTGTAATTTTTCAACTCTATATCGCCATTTTTCCCTTATATTTACCTTGTAGTGCTTTTCCTTGACTACGTGGATTTTTCAAGTTTTTCAATTATTTCCTTGATATAAATTTTTTTATTTGTTTTTGGGATTTTTGTCCAATTTTAATATACTTTTTAATGCTCTTTTTATCATATTTTTACAATATAAGCCATTATACACTTACTAAATCCCAAAAATTCATCACTAGAATAAAATTCTCCATCACTTTCCTCAATTGCCTTATCCAAATCTTCGGAATCTTTCAAATCTTCCAGATATTCCTGTAACAAAGCAGATAATACTTCATTTTCATTTTTCCAATTTTTGACTTCTTTTTAAATTCATTTATCAAATTTGAATTAACATCAACCTTATATATCATTTTTCTCCCCCAATACTAATTAAAATTGATTCAAAAACCTCTCATCATTTTTCAAAAAAATGCCCTCAAATCGTCAATTCCATATTTAAGCATTGTAATTCTTTCAAGCCCCTAGCCCAAATGCAAAAACCTTGATATTTTTCGGATCAATTCCAACACCTTCCAGAACTTTCGGATTTACCATTCCGCTTCCTAGAATTTCAAAGCCATCCAGTCCCTTTACAAACTCTACATCCAGCTCCTTTACAAACTCCACATTCCACATCCATTTCAGCTGATGGTTCTGTGAACGGGAAAAAATGTGGACGAAATCTTACTCTTCTGTCTTCTCCAAATATTTTTTTCACGATATTTTTCCAAAAATCGCTTTAAAATTAGCAAAAGAAACGTCTTCTCCAATCATAAGTCCTTCCATCTGATGGAACATTGGCGTGTGGGACACATCGTAGTCTGGACGGTAAACTTTTCCAATTGAAATCATTCTAAATGGCGGTTTTCTGTCTTCCATATATCTAATTTGCATACCAGAAGTCTGTGTTCTTAGCACAACATTTTCTTCTTCGATGTAAAATGTATCTGAAATTTCACGTGAAGGATGTGTTTTTGGAATGTTCAATGCATCAAAATTATATTTTACATATTCCACTTCTGGTCCGTCCACAATGTCAAATCCCATTGTAGAAACGATGTCCTTTATTTCCATAACTGTCTTTGTAAGTGAATGAAGAGACCCAACGTTAGCCTTTCTCCCTGGCAAAGTCACATCTATAGTTTCATTTTTCAGTCTTTGCTGTTTTGCAATTTCCTTCAAGTCAGTATTTACTTCTTCAAATCTATTTTGCAGTACATTTTTTTATTTCATTCGTAACTTTCCCAAATTCAGCCCGCTTTTTCAGCCGCAATCCCAGCCATTCCCTTCATAATAGCTGTAAATTCCCCTTTTTTCCCCAATATTTTAACTCTCAAGTCATTCAATTCCTCAAGGTTTTCCACCTCTTTAAGTTTTGCTAACACTTCTTCTCTCAAGTGTGCCAATTTGTCTAACATTTTTCCTCCTATTTTACTTCATTTTGTAATATGCTTGAATTTCTTTTTCATAAAAGTATTATAGCATATTTATTATTAAAAAAAGTAAAAATTTTTAGTTTTGATAATATAAATTTTTCTAAAAAAATTATACGTTCTTGTTTTTAATTTAAATATTTGGTATGATATAATGTAGTGTATAATTTTTAAATCTGGAGGAAAAAAATGGCTATAAAAGAAGAAGAAAAATACAACTTATGAAACAAAAAGCCATTCATAAAGATGTTATTAAAAGAGTGGAAAAAAACTATGCCAAAAAGAAGAAATCATATATGATTTAGCTGATTTTTTTAAAAAATATTGGGAGATACGACTAGAATGAGAATTTTAAGCGCCCTTTTTCAAGAGGAGATGTGTGTTTATGATATTGCAAATTTATTGAAAATGACACAGTCTGCGATTTCTCATCAACTGAGAGTATTAAAAACAGGGAAGGTTTGTAAAACATAGAAAAGAAGGAAAAAAATTGTATACTATTCTCTAGAAGATGAACATATAAAAACATATCGTAGAGCAAGGAATGATACATATTTTTAGAAAAAGATAATTTTTTTAAATTTTATGGCTATATATTATTAAGGCATGTTAATTGTATTAAACAAAAAGGCTTTCCTATTTAATATTAATAGAAAAGTCTTTTTTTAATTAGTTAATTATAAATTAATACCATCCTCTTAATTTCATTGCTTTTGAAATTCTTTCGATACTCTTCATATAAGCTGCATTTCTTAAGTCTACTTTATATTCATCTGCTAAAAGCCCATACATCTTCAAATGCTGTTGATAACAACGCATCTTCTTTTTGTTGAACTTCTTCAAATGACCAGTAGTAGCTTTGTAGGGTTTTGTACCCACTCAAAGTATGAAACTACAACTCCACCTGAATTTGCTAAAATGTCAGGGATAACTACGATTCCTTTTTTTGAATAAGATTTCATCAGCTTCTGGAGTAGTTGGTCCGTTTGCTCCTTCTGTAATTACTTTTGCTTTAATTCTATCAGCATTTTCAGAAGTGATTTGGTTTTCTAAAGCACATGGTGCTAAAACGTCAACTTCCAATTCTAATAATTCAGCATTTGTAATATCTTTTCCGTAACCTTTGTTTGTTAAAATACGTCCATTTTCTTCAAAATCTTTGATTACAGCTTCCATGTCAATTCCATTTTCATTGTAAATTGCAACATGAGAATTTGAGAAAGCTATAATTTTTGCACCATCTTTATGTGCATAGTAAGCTGTGTAGAATCCTACATTTCCAAATCCTTGTACAGCATAAGTTGCTCCTTTAACATCCATGTTCAATTTTGCCAATGCTTTTTTAGCTGTTAAATGAACTCCGTATCCAGTTGCTTCTGTTCTTGCCAAAGATCCACCGAATTCTAATGGTTTCCCTGTAAATACACCTTTTGTTGATTTTCCTGCAACTTTTTCATAAGCCTCTACCATCCAAGACATAATTTGTCCGTTTGTGTTCACGTCTGGAGCTGGTATATCAACTTTTTCTCCAATGATTGGTGAAATTGCTGTTGCAAAACCTTTAGAGATTCTCTCTAACTCAGCTTTAGAATAATCTTTAGGATCAATTGCCATTCCACCTTTTCCACCACCATAAGGGATTCCTGCTACTGAACATTTGAATGTCATCCAAGTAGACAATGCTTTTACTTCATCCTTAGTTACATCTGGATGGAATCTAAGTCCACCTTTGAAAGGTCCTACTGCATTGTTGTGTTGTGATCTGTATCCTATAAATGTTTTAACTGTTCCGTCGTCTAGTCTTACTGGGAACGATACTTCAAGCACTCTCATAGGATTTTTTTAGGATTTCATAAACAGCTGGATCTGCATTTAATTTATCGCAAGCTGATTTTACTTGTTTTTGTGCAATCTCAAATGGATTTAATGTTTCTCTTGCCATCTTTTTACCTCACTTTTCTCTAGTCTATTCTGATTTTTTTAAATCTCTCATTAAAAAAATCTTCCCTACCGTTACATCATACTACAATTTTATATAAAATTGCAAGTATTTTTGCAGAACACCTGTTATTTTTTTAGTATTATGAAGTTTTACAATCATACATTTTACCGTACAAAAACAAATATCAAAAATTTTTTTATTTTTTTAGCATTCTTCGCCTGAAGATTCATCCATTCAAATATATTTCAAATGTTTTTCCTTTAACAACAGTCTTTTCGCTTCCACCTTTTCCAGCATTGCTTGGCTCAAATCCAAAAGTCTCTGTATCTCTGGAATTTTTTTATTTTATTTCTGTCTTGTACCCCTTCCACTTGGTTATTCAAGAAATATATCCAGGAAAAAAATGTCCAGGAAATCTTGAATTTGGTACATCTGTTCCAACTACGTTTTCATAATATGAAAACCATGCATTATCTGCTCCTGCCTTTAATAAATCCTGATATGTCGGAAGTGAGAATTTTTTTGGTGTAACAATCCCGTCATCTGCTGCCGCAATAAACCATACTGGCGTTTTTCATTTTTGAATTTTTTTCTCGTTACCCATAATTTATTTGTTTCAATAAATTTTGAAATTATACTATTGTTTCCATTTATTGTAACTTTAATGTTATTTTTCTTGTAGGTTCCATCGGAATTTTTTTCATATTCGCGGTAAGCATACGCTTCGCAAATCGGTACAGCTGCAGCGAAATAATTTGGATAAGTAATTATCATATTTACAGTCATATATCCGCCGTTTGAATCTCCAGCAAGATAAATTCTGTTTGTATCAACATACGGATTATGTTTTACGTATTCCTTAATTGTATCCATCAAAATTTGAGTATATCTGGAATTTCCACTTCCATTTCCGTTAGTTCCATCTCCTTCATCCATCCAGTACGTTGGCGACTGCACAGCTAGGACAAATGCACCTTTCGTATCAGTTCCTCCAGAAGTAAAATATTTCTGAATTTCTTCTTTTGCAAGTGCTGAAGTTTCCGTTCCCAAAATATCAATATCAGGATCTGTTCCGCCTTCTCCTTGTCCATGAAGCCAAATAATTAAAGGTTTTTTTGCTCCTGATTTTTAGACTTTTTAGGCTCATAAGCTGCCATTTCCAGTTTTAGATTTTCCATTTTTTGTAATCGGATTTTTGTAATTTCCACTAAATGAACTTCTATAATTAAATAATTCTGTATCAGTCGAGACTCTATTATTAATTACATTTTTCTTTTTATTAACTAGGTAATCTTTTTCCGTCAACAGTAACTTTCCTTCAATTTCTACAACATATTCTTTTTACCCATTCATTAAAAAAATTTCTCCCTGTTATATGTAAAAGGCGTTCCTTCATACTTCAAAGTCCTAAAATCAAACTTATTTTCCAGCTCAAGCGTAATAATTCCCGTGTCAAATGCTTTTTTTCCTTTTTCTATCAGAGATATAAATATTCTCTACTTTTCGTTCAAATCCGTTTGTTTTTCACTTTCCAGCCATCTTTATTTAAATTCGTTATTCTGTAATCATTTATTTCTAAAATAATTTTTGCTAACAGCAGGCCCGCTTTCAAACCCTTGTACAAAAATACTGACTTTCTTCACACCATCATAATTCGATAAATTCACAGTTTTTCACTCACTTTCCCACTATTAGTTCTTTTTCTTCTCACTTTTTTTCCTGTTCCCACGTGTCGCACCATTTCCGATTACTCCAGCAATTAGCATAATAAACAAAATCATTGCTAAACTTTTTTTCATAAGTAATCACTCTCCTCATTTTTTTATATTTTTTTAAAAAAAGCAGGAGATATAAACTCCTGCCAAATTTTTACTATTTATCAAGTTTTTACAAACATATACGTTAATGCAAAACTCACTCCTGCTCCTGCTATTATTGAAATTAGATATAAAAGGCATTTGCACATTTAAAAAAATAACAACATTCCTGGCAACACCGTAACTGCCATTCCAGAAGCCTTAAGTCCAAAAAAATTGAAGCTAAAAAAACCCACCTGTTGCTCCACCTGCAAGTCCCATTAAGAAAGGTTTTCCTTTACCTTTGATTAAATTTACCCCATAAATTGCTGGTTCTGTAATTCCTAATGCTGCTGATAGTGCTGATGGTAATGCTAATGCTTTTTAATTTTGCATCTTTCGTTTTAACACCAACTGCTAAAAACTGCTCCAAATTGTCCTGATACTGCTGCTGATAATAATGGATTAAATGGATTAAATCCATCTTTTTGCAAGTAATTGAATTTCAAGAAGTTAAATATGTGATGCACTCCTGTTACAACTATTAATTGTTGAAGTCCTCCAATTATAATTCCTGCTATTCCAAGCGGTAATTTTAAAATCCATTCTGTACCAATTAAAATATAATTTTTCTAAACTATGGAATACTGGACCAATAACAAATAATCCTAATGTACTCATTACTAAAAAAATACAAGAAACGGTGTTAATAATAAATCCAATGCGTCAGGAATAACTTTTCTCAATCTTTGTTCTAATTTTGCTCCTATCATACCTACAAATAATGCTGGTAACACTGTTCCTTGATATCCAACTACCGGGATAAATTTAAAGAACATTATTGGATGCACATCTCCTGATGCTACTTGATACGCATTTGGTAGAGAACTGCTAATTAGCATAGAACCTAATACTATTCCCAGTACAGGTGAACCACCAAATACTTTAAATGCAGACCAGGCAACTAATGCTGGTAAAATAATAAATGCTGTGTCCGTCAATACTTGGGTATACATTAAGAAATTAGGATTTATGCTGTCTGGTGTCGTCCCCATCAATTTTAATAAATTTTCATTTGTTAATAATCCACGAAGTCCCATAAACAAACCAGTTGCAACTAGTACAGGAATTATTGGAACGAAAATATCACCAAAGGTTCTTGAAATTCTCTGAATAACGCTTCCTTGTTTTGCCGCTTCTTTTTTCATATCCGATACTGAAGCTTCACTTACTCCTCCAAGTCCTTGAACAGCTTCGTATACTTTATTTACAGTTCCTGTTCCAAAAATTATCTGAAATTGTCCAGAAGTAAACATTGTACCTTTTTACTTTTTCGATTTCATCCACTTTGTCTTTGTCGATTTTATCCTTATCGACTACCATAATTCTAAGTCTTGTTGCACAATGGGCAAATGAACTTATATTTTCTTTTCCCTCAATAGCTTCTACTACTTCTTTAGCTATTTCTTCATAGCTTTTCGCCATTTTTTTCACCTCACAATATTTTTTTAATAATTAGATTTATAATATAACCTATTCTTTTTTTAAGTCAATACTATTTTTAGAAAAAAAGCCATAAATTTGCTTAAATTACAATAATATATTAATATTATTCTAAAAAAATAAGATTAAAAAAATATAAAATCATTAATTATTACAAATCATATCTCAAGGGAAATATTTTAATAATTTTTGATGTTTTAGAATTAAATTTATAAAAAGTTTTATTTCTAAAATTTTTTTACTGAAAAAAAGGCTGCCTTGTAAAAAGCAACCAAAAAAATTAATTTATAATATAAAAAATCATCTTTTGGCAATTTGCCTCCAACGGATTTTTGGATTAGCTTTATACAGTATTTTTTTAAATATTCTTTCATTTTTTTCCTTCATTTCGTTTCCTGCAATAAATGTGATATTCGCTCTTGGGATGGCTCTTTTTGCAACAGGTTCAGGAACGATTCCGTATTTCCCAGTCAGTTTTGCAGCTTCATCAGGATTGGCACTTAAAAAAATTGTATTGATTCCTGATATTCCTTTAGAAGTTTTTTTACTGCTTTCAGGATTTTTTCTGCAAATTCCTTTCTTACAATAACTTCTCCTGAAATTTGGGATTTTTGGCAGAGTTCCTTTTTACTTTGTCCCATTCATCGCCCATTGAAATAAGTACCTTTTAATTTGGGATTTTTTTAACTTGCGCTGATGACAGGAAGGGTTCAGGCAGCATTGCGATAGCATCTTTCTCACTTGCTAAAACTGCAGCAACTTCTGTAGCTTCAGACTTAAATTCTATTTTTACATCTTTTTCCTGGCTCTAGTCCATTTTCCTTTTTAGTACATAATTTAAGACAATTTCAGGAGTTGCTCCTTTTCCAAAGGTATATATTGTTTTTCCCTTCAAATCTTGAATAGATTTTTACAGTATCATTGTTCCCGACTATATAATTAATGCCTAATGCCAGTATGGAGGCAATTTTTACATCTCCATTAGTTTTGTTGTACATAACAGAAGCCAGGTTTGATGGTATAGTGATTATGTCATAATCTTTTTGCAACTGTTGCAACAACTTCATCTACTGAATTTATAATAGAAGTTTCATATTTGTTTGAAGTTTTTTTCCTGTTTCATTGTCTGCAAATAATTTTACCATGCTTACAGCTGGAGGCCCTTTTTAAGGCTTTTACCTTGATTTTTCCCCTGTTCAGCCTTTTGCTTTGACTTCATTCTCCTTTTTGTTTCCACATCCAATAAGAATAGCCAGCATTAAAATTGAAATTAAAATCACTGAAAGTCGTTTTTTCATTTCTACCACCTCTAAATATAAATTTTTACGTTATTTTTAGGATAACGCACAATCCTTTTTAACAAACTAATTAAATTTTTTTCCAAATTTACAATCGTACCGTCAAGCTGTCTCGCCTCTTCTATATCGTGAGTGACTATAATAACAGTCTTTCCTCTGATTTTTTCCTTTAAATATCTAATGACATTTTTTTTAGTTATTTCATCCAGCCCCTTAAGCGGCTCGTCAAATATTATAATATCAGATTTTTGCCATTATGCATCTTATAATTGCCACACGTCTTTTTCATTCCTCCGCTAAGAGTTTTTACAGGTTTGTTTTGGCTTTCTTTTAAGCCTATTTTTTTCAAGTTCGACAGATATTTCCCTGATAGAAGTTTCTTTTTCACAAACTATCGAAATGTTTGTAATCGCTGATAGATTTTCACATAATCTATCCTCCTGAAAAAAACAGTACTAATTTTTTTGGTTTTTCAAGCCCTGTGATTTTTACCTTCGTCGTACTTTTTCCAGCCCCATCAGTATTCTTATAAGCGTCGTCTTTCCAAATCCTGATTTTTCCCATAAGAGCCGTTACTTTTCCTGTTTCTATTTCCAAAGAAAAAAATTTTTTTAAAAATTTCCTTTTTTTCCATATTTCTTAGTAAGATTTCTTATATTAATATTCATAGGCATCTCCCATTATTTTTTTGCTATACAGTACCTGATAATGTACAAAAAAATATTTTTTTCGCTAATATATCCCAAAAATTATTATAACGATTGTCCACGAAAATAAATTTTTCAGTATTCAGATAAATCTTTGATTCATAAAAGGCTTTCTCCGATCGAACCTTTTGGTAGCCCAATAACTTCAGCCGCAATTCCAGCTTTCCATGCAAGTCCCAGAACAGATGTTCCAGCCGATTCAAAGTAGGGCATAACTTGCGAAACATAAATATACACAATCTTTTTTTAAAGTTGTAATGCGAAATATTTTAGCCATTTCCAATAAATTTTTTTATCCACTTCCTGCAGTCCTTTCAAGACATTTGTATATATTATGGGAAACGCCATAAATATTGAAATTATAATAGACAGTCTTTCGGGCTGAAACCAGACAAGAAAAAAAGTATAATCAGAGATACTACCGTAACTGACTTTTATAACAGCTATTAAAAGGATTTAACAGAATTTTTTACCATTTCATACCGATATGACAGCACAGCAAGCACAGTTCCAAGCAGTATAGCCAGTAAAAATCCTGCCGATATTCTAGTAAAGGAATAGAGTACAGTTTTTCCAAAAAAATCTGCTTCTTTTTATATATTCCCCAATTTTCTGTAAAACTGCCAAAGGAGAAGAAAGTATAAGCTCCTGATTAATTATCCTTGAAGTCACAAACCACACAATAAGCCAAAATATTACTGCAAAATATCTGTGTAAGACTAAAAAAAGCCCGGTCTTATTTTTTTGTCATACAGCACACCTCTCAATTTTTTTAATTATTTATTTAAAAACTTTTCAAAATTAAACTTTAGAATAGAATTATTATAATTTTTAAGTTTAGCTTTAAAAATAATATTAATATATTTTAACACTATTTATTTTTGATTTTCAAGTATTTTTTTATTATAAAAACTATTTTTAGAAAATGTTTATGTACAAATATAGATAGATGAAATATTAGTAAGAATCAGATATTATCAAACATCAAGAATAATTTTCTCTCTTAAATAAATAAAAAAACTGCACCTCAATCTTATATTCAAGATTCAAGATGCAGTAATCCTTAATCATAAAATAATTTACTTATTGCCAGATTAACTTTTAAACTTACTAATCCATTTCAAATTCAATATAAACTGTTTTTTTGAAATATTTAATTTCTTTGGAGAAATCACGATGTTTCTTCTTGTTGCATTGTCAATGATTTCCTTATCACTTTTTCAATTGCATCATATTAGTTGCGTAATTTGCTTCATTGTAATAATTGTAGTTATAATCATAGTATGGCTGAATTACTCCGTTTGATTTATCTGTTATTGTGACAGGATTCTTTAAATTTAAATCTGTTTTTCCAAGAATAACTTGAGCTTTTTCAGAGCTTCCTTATAGGCATTTTCATAAAAGCTCATTTTCTAGCTGCTGCTTATTGTCAATATCGTAGTCAATTTGCCCTGTTGTCCCAATTCCAAGAGAACTTGCTAGATTTATTATATTTCCTAGATTTTTTTCAAATCACGTGTTTCAATTTCCAATTTATGTGATACAACTTGAATATTTTTTTCTTATTTACTTGCTTTTTCAAGGCTTACTTCCTTGTTGTCATATCCTGAAATCTTTACAAGGTTTTGAGAAATTCCAGCTCTTCCCAATTTTTGCTGTATTTCATTAAATTTTTGCCATTGCATTCTGATATGCAATTTTATTTGTTGCTTCTTGAGATTCGATGTAAAAAAACATATGTTCCATTTTTATTTCTGTTTAAAGAATAAATTTTTTTCATTTGCAAGTACGCTCATAAAATTTTTTTTAATGCATCAAGTGAAATGCTGCCTACTTCTACAGAAAGTTTTGTTTTGTATTCCTTTTTTTCCCTTTATTTTTCTATAACTGTATCCCAGTTATATGATTCATACGTTGAATACCCTGTAGACGAAATTTTATTATATTTTGTTCCTGTTTGAGCAAGAAGTTTTTTTGTATCGTTCCAATATTTGAGAATTTTTCTGCACCAGCTTTATCCAGACTTTCATTTTCAGTTTGAATTACAAGTCCAATTTTTTTGCAGAATTTGGAGCAATTTCTCTTTTTGCAACGCCTCTGACTTGTATTCTTTTTTTCCAGTAATTTCGCCATCTGCAAATGACAATACTGAAAAAAACTACCATAAGTAATACTATTATTTTTCATTTTAAAATCCTTTCTTTCATAGCACATTAAACTATTATTTTTAGTTTCCTATGAAATTAAATTTTTTTATTTCATTTCATACATAACCGATATATTCTGTGTCAATTTTAACGGTTTTGGAGTATAGTCAACTGCGGCTCTTCCTGCTGCTTTCAACTTTCTCGCGTCCATACTATTAGTAGAATATGCCTCCATTGAAGGTGATGGTGCCGCCATCGCATCATAAGTCACTTCCCAATCCTGGTCAATCCTGTCAATCATTTTTTTGCTGAAATTCCACATCTTCACTTACAATAATCGGTGCCCCCAGCTTCATCTTACTTGAACGTAAAATACTTTCAGCTTTCTGTTTTGACTGATTATAAAGCATCGTTATACATTTCTGACTCAATTTTATCCTTATTTGACAAATCAAAATTAATTGAACCATTTATATTTATTTTATTATCGTTTTGCAATTGAAATTATTGTATTTAAGTCTTTTTATGTTCTTTGTTGTAATCACAAATTCATCTGTTACAAAAATACACATCTTTTCTGTTGCTTTTATTCTCTGAATAATTTTCTTTAATTCTATAATCACTTAAAATAATATCCTTTTCAGGAATTCCAGCTGAAACTAATTTTTCTTCTTGAAGTATTAAGTTTGTTAAATACTTTATCTAAAAGCTCTTTCAACCGTTGTATCATTTTTCATTTATACTAAATGCAAAAGAATCTTCATCAAAATTTTTCTGAATACTTTGAAGGTTATTTCCATCTTCCAGGTCAATTAATGTAGAAATTTTATTAAAAATCTGTATTCTTTATGAGCATTGACATTTGGACATCATATGAAGTTGGCTTTTTTTATCAGTTTTTTTCACATTTTTATTAGGCACTGTCTTTACATCGAGTATATCTTCATCATCATAATCTATTCCTTTTCTGTTATAAAAAAGCTGTTGTTTCCAAATTTTCTAATGATATTTTCTTAGCTCTTAAATCATTTTTTTAAACTTTTTCCACTTTTTTTATTAACTTCATCCGTTGTCTTACTTAAATTTTTCTCCTTTTTCTTCAATTTTAAAATTAATTCTTGCCAGATCGGGCATAATTTCTCTTTCCGAATTACCTGTAACACTTATTTTTCTCACAATATTCTCATTCGCCGCAAATGACAATATATTGACTAAAGAAAAAAAGTGCAATTGCTATTCTTTTTCATATCTTTCCTCCATAATTTTTTTATTTATTATTTTTTTAAATTTCATATCTTTTATATAAGTATAACACACGTATATTAAAAAGTAAATGAGAGTTTTTATTTTTTTATTTCAAAAATAAAATTAATCAAAAAGAATTAAAACTTTTTATCCTTAATACCGTTTCTATTTTATAATGCGATTTAGTATTAGATTATTTTATTTAATTTATACTAAACCCCATTTAAATAATGAATTTATTACAAACTTTTCCAATAAAGGATAAAAACCTAGTATTTCTAAAGAATTAAAATATAATTTTTTTGTTTTAATAAACCGACGGAGCTTTTTATTTGTTCAACTACGACTGTTTGACGACTATAAGGAGGAGTTTCGGAGTTGGGCAAATAAAAAGTCGTAGTCTAGCCATAGGTATTGCGTAGCAATCTTGCCACAATTTTAATTATTAGGATAAACCTTTACTGCAAGATAAGGATTTGCGGCAATGAGCAATCCTGCGAAAAAAAGACAGAGTAAAAAAATATAGGGGCAGTCATTAAATACCACAACAAATCTTTTTTTGACTGCTTTTTTTAAAAATATTTTACTTTGTGATATTTCTTTCAAAAACTTCCCTAATCGGACATTCTCCTCCTCTCAAATATGGCATATTTGTGCTTTTTCCTGTTTCATTAACAATTTCTGGCAAGCATTCCATCTCTATTACCTTTTCTAGTGAACTCCTTCTTTTTGCCGCTAAAGTCATAATTACAAATATTTTTCAAAAATTTTGTTTTTCATAGTCTTCATTTCTCCTTTAAATTTTTTTAATTAATCTATAAATATCTTACAATATTCTATTTTTTTAAATATTATTTTTTTATGTATCTTATCGTATCTTTTTGCCAGTTCTAAAGTTCTTTCCTCTATTCCACTTGCCCAGGCATTTCCACCTAAAGTTCCTGATATTGTTCCGCCTTCTGATTCTTTAGTAATTTTTTTCGACATCTTCTTTAACTTTTTTTACCCATTCTTCCTGCTCTTTTTGCAATTTTGTCTTTTCATTTTCTGGCAATTCTGCTAAAAAGTAATTCATAAACCTTTTTCATCTCTGTTTCCCATGAATCTCCTAATTTTTGAACCGCATTGTTCATATCTGCTTTTACCCCAGAATCCAAGGCTGGCTGTACTTCCTTTTTCACAGCATCCATTCTTTGTATAATTTCAGCTTCATAGTTTTCTTTTTCGTCTGATTTGACAGGGGCATTAATTGTTTTATTTTCATTGGTTTTTTTCTTCTTTATCTGATTTTGAACAGTTCATAACTCCTATTAACAATATTACTATTATTAAAGCTAATTTTTTTCATATAAATCCCTCCATCTTTTTAGATACTAGCATTATATCATTAAATTATTAAAGAAAAAAATGAGAATAAAAATATTTTTGTAAATTATTTTTTTAGTAGTAATTTATTTTATAGTAATGTATTTTTCTTTTTATTTTACAATAAATTTATTTGCCCCTATATTTTTTTACTCTGTCGCGAAAAAAGCAATTTGTATTCCAACTTAAAATATTGTATAATAAAAAAATATAAAAAGAACACAAACAGTAAATACATAAAACAGAATGAATATCCGACATAGATATTTAAAACAGAAGGAGATGATATGCGATGTTTAAGAAAATTTTACTTATGGTTATACTTGCTATTTCTGTCGTGGGATGTGAGCTTCTAAGTCCAAAAGAATGGAGGGAATATCACGAGAGAAAAAGCTGAAAGAGGTGTAAGATGTTTTAAGAGGGCTAATGGTGAGTATTACTGCAAGGATAGATACGGAAATATCTATTAACTATATGTGGCATGGAAAAGATAAGATGGATGACAATGGTTTAAAAGCTGTGAAATATATACAGAGGGCAGGAGCTTCCCATACAGGGGAATGTACTCCTGTCTTTTTTTGAGTAAATGTTCTATTTCTATTCTATCTGATACTATTTCCCATTTAAATAACGAATTTATTACAAACTTTTTCTAGGCTGTGTCTGAAAAACTCGAAATCTATGTTATTTTTTTAATGTTTTTTGATTTTATAAATTATACAAATCACGATAAAATCAGTGTTTGTTATTTTTGATTTTGGAAAAAAATTTGTTAAAAAAATTCATCATTTCGATAGTTTTCAGACACGCCCTAATTAATAAAGTATATAAACCTAATTTTTTTCAAGTAATTTAAGATATAATTTTCACCTTAAAAAAATATAAAAAAACGAATTACAATCTAAAAAAATAAATTTATATCATTTTTTTCAATATTTATGATATTATATAGAGTAAAGAATCAACAATAAAAAAATAACGAGGGTGAAAAAAATGGCACAAAATATAAATTTAATTATGGTAAATTTTTTTAGAACTATTATTGTACTGCTTTGTTTAGTGACGTTGGCAATATTTGGAAAAAGATGTTTTTGAGCGTCATTTTTTTAACACTAGGCTTACAGTAATACCAAATGTCGTAAACCTTGATAAAAAGGATGCGATAAAATATCTGAAGGAGGCTGGACTAAAAGTTAAAGTTATTAACTCCAAGACAGAAAAAGTTCCATTGGACACTGTTTATAATCAGGATCCACGTCCAGGAAAGGAAGTAAAGGTAAACAGAGTTATTAGAATATGGGTAAACAATGGAGAAGATGTAAAAGTACCCAATATAGTTGGATTGGAACTATTAGAAGCAAGATCTCGGTTAAAAAGGACAGAATATTCAAATTGAAACAATTGATTATTTTCCATCTAACCAAAAATACAACACAATTTTAGGAGTCTATCCAAAACCTGGTACAAAACTTGAAGTCAATCAAAAGATTTCAATATTAGTATCTTCACAGCAAATGATAGATCCATCAGTTATGCCAAATATAACTGGACTTGATGTAAATGATGCCAGAGAATTGTTAAAACAGATTGGACTTGAAATTGGCTCTGTATCTCAAACAAGTGATCCAACATTACCAGTAAATACAATTATTTCCACAAATCCTGTCGCTGGAACGAAAATACAGCGTGGACAAAAAGTATCCGTTGTGGTAAATAGTGGAGCGGCTGTAAGAAAACGAGAAAGATCGACTGAAGAAATTATCAAGCGTTCACAACAAAATATAAATGAAAGAGAAATTGAGAGAACTATTGATGACACAATAAATCAAATAGATAGACAAAATAGTAATCCTGGAAATTCTCAGCAACAAGGTGGCGAACGCCGAAATAATGATGATACATCAACTTCTCCACCAGGCGACAGCAATGCTGATGACGATGAGTAAGACTTATTATTTACAATGACAAAAAAATTAGAAAGGAGATGGGAGTTATTTTTGAATGTTATTTTTGAAATTTCTCCCAAATATTTTATCAAAGGAAAAGTTATTAGAAAAAAATAAAAAGGATTTTTACTATGTTTTTAGACGAAAAATTCCAAAAAAATTTGAATGAAGAAAATATTTATGAATGCAAGTTACGTGGAACATTAAAAAGTAAAAAAATGATAAAAATGAACTGTATTATCAGGGGATATTGTAGAATTTGACGAAAAGGAAAAAAGTTATTGAAAAAAATTGAAAAAAAGGGAAAAACTTTTTATATCGTCCACTAATTGCAAATATTGATTTTATTGGTATTTTATTTGCAATAAAAAGTCCGAATTTTGATTTTACAAATTTTCAGAAAAATGCTGTTAAACGCAAATTCTCAAAAATATTCCAGTTGTACTGATATTATCAAAAATTGACTTAGTTTCAAAAGAAGAACTGGAGAAATTTTTAATAAATTTAAACAAATTTTTTTAAAGATACAATTTCTATTTTCCCAATTTCAACTGAAACAAATACTGGAATTACCGAATTACAGCAATATATAAATAAAAAAATCAGTTGTAATTTCAGGACCATCGGGAGCTGGAAAAATCCACGCTTATAAACACTCTAATTGGTAAAGAAGTACTAGCTACAAATGATGTCAGCCAGAAAAACAAAAAAAGGGCGACATACAACAATAGAAAAGCCGATTTTTTTATGTCAGCACCACATTCGTACATAATAGATACTCCAGGATTTTCGACATTGGACTTTCCAAAACTGGAAGAAAAAAAGGAACTGGAAAAAGTTATTTCCAGAATTTCTAGAATTTATTCCTAACTGCAAATTTCGAGATTGTATTCACGTAAACGAGCCAAATTGTGCAATAAAGGAAAAATGTGGAAAAATGGTAATATTTCGCAAGAACGATATGATTTTTTTATCTATATTCATTACAAAAATATAAGATTTAATAAATAATTTAAAAATAAAAAAACGGAAAGAGTTGATTTTTTTATGATTAAAGAAAAAAAGGACAATAATCGCACCTTCACTGCTTGCTGCAGATTTTAGCAAATTAAAAGAAGAAATTACGGAAGTGGAAAAAAACTAGGAGCAGAATATCTGCATTTGGATGTTATGGATGGAAATTTTTGTACCAAATATCAGCTTTGGAGCTCCTGTTATTTCATCTTTACGAAAACATAGTAACCTTTGTATTTGATGTCCACCTGATGGTAAACGAACCAGATTACTTAATAGAAGATTTTTGCACAATTTTTCAGACATAATCACAGTTCATGCTGAAGCTACAAAGCACTTGAACAGAACAATCCAACTAATAAAATCTTTTGGAAAAAAAGTAGGAGTTGCATTAAATCCTTCTACTCCACTAGATGTTATAAAATATGATCTGGATAACATTGATATGGTGTTAATTATGACAGTAAATCCAGGATTTGGCGGACAGAAGTTCATTCCTGAAATGCTTCAAAAAAATAAAAAGAATTGCGAAAAATTAATGAAAAATATTGATATTGAAGTGGATGGCGGAATCAATGCTGAAACTGCAAAAACTGGTAAAAAGAAGCTGGAGCAAATGTGCTAGTTGCAGGTTCATATATTTTTAGCGGAAATTATAAAGAAAAAAATCGAATCTTTAAAAATAATAATTTAAAAATAAATAAAGTTATGAAAAAGTCAGAAAAAAAGTAAGAAAGGAACAATTAAAAATGTATGAAAAAAATAGAAACTCTATTAGACAAATTTTTACAAAACATATTATAAAAATTGAAGAAATAAATTTAAATCAGGTAATTAAATGCTTGACTACATCTGAACTTCATATTATTGAAGCGATTGGGGAAAAATGAAATTACAATGAATGAACTGTCTGACAAACTGGGCATTACAATGGGAACAGCCTCAGTCGCCGTAAACAAATTAACCGATAAGCAATTTCTGAAGCGTTCCCGGTCGGACGTTGACAGGCGTAAAGTTTTTTTGTAAAACTGACTTCAAAAAGGAAAAAGTTGCATTAAACTATCATGGAGATTTTTCACTCAAATATTCTTGAAAAAAATTACAGATGACATTCCATCAAAAAAATTAGAAACATTTATCGAAGTTTTTTTGAAACTATTGTAAAAAAATTTGGATAAAGTTAAAAAGGATATTCAGCCTGAATCAATACTAAATTTTTGAAAAAAAGATGATTTGGTACAGGTTTCTTCAATAAAAGGAAGCGTAGCAATCAGAAAATACTTAAATGAAAAAAAGGCGTTATGATAAAAATCTCTTATAAAAAAATTCTGAATATTGATAAATATTTGATAACTTTGCTTGTGGATGGGGATGAGAAAGTATTGAATATTGAAGATGCAGAAAAATATTATGGTTAGAAGAAATGCTCTTTAAGAAAGTCCACTATTACAAAAATCATTGAATAAGATAATAATAAAACAACATAAGAACAATGACAATTAAATACAGTAACTGTGATAAATTTTTTTGATTTTTTTATTGACAATTTTATAAAAAAATAGAGTAGAATTAATTATATCAAACCCCTGCAGTATTTTAAATAATACAAGGTTAGCATACCTACGCAGGGCTTTTTTTAGGAGAATTTAAGAAAATGATGGCAAGAGATGAATTTCTGACTTTTTAGAGAACAAGTAAAACTCTTTAAAGATAGAGGAATGATTATTACTGATGAAGAAAAAAAGCTGAAAAAAATATTGCAATTTATAAATTACTATAAACTAAAAGAATGCTCGTTACCTTATTTTTAAAAAAATGGACAATACACACAAGACATTACTTTTGATGAAATATTAACTAGATTTTATGAAAATAAAAAAATTTAAGAATCAATTTATTAAGATTAACCGAAAAAGTCGAAATTTCATTAAAAACTAAATTTTTCTTATTTAATAGGTGAAAAAATTTGGAGCTTATGGATACCTAGATTTCTATAAGTGGGTAGATAAAACAGAATATTGTAGACATTTCCGAGCATTTAAAGAAAAAAAGATTTTAAAAAAGAATAGATAGAAGTTTAGGAAATAGTAAAAAAATGAATTACTTGAAACATACAAACAAAAATCACAATAAAATACCAATATGGCTAGTAACAGATATTTTGACATTTGGGGAAATATTAGATTTATATAAATTGTTATATAAAAAAATATCAGAATAAAATAGCTAAAGAGCATAATTTATCTGGAATTATATATTTATCTTGGTTGGAAAAATATCAATTTAATTAGAAACTTGTCAGCTCATAATTCAAATATTGTAGATATAAAAATTTTTCCACAAAACCCAAAAATATTAGATGAATTTAAAAAACAAATTATATTTTGTTAATAGTAAAAATATCCAATAGAATAGGAGTGTCAATTTTAATATTAGAATATTTAATTTTTGTAATTAATTTAAAAATACCCAGGTGGAGCTATCAGAAAAAGTTTAAAAAAATTATGCCGTAACAAAAACAGATGAAGAAGCTCAAAAATTAGGTTTTAAAGATTTTTGAAATAATTAAAAAAATTTAAAGATATAATCACAGTTATTAATCTAATTGTGATTTTTTTGATAAAAAAATAAAAATATCAAGGAGGGAATATGCTTTATTTAGATGGAATCGGTATTTCATTTTTAATAAAAGAGATAAAAGAAAAAAATATTACGATACAAACTAACAAAAATTTTTTTCAATATGATAGAGTTTCATTTTCACTTTTTTTGGAAAGAATAACTTGATTTTTTTCAAGTAAAGGACAATTCAACAATTTTTTTACTTAAAAAGATGAAAAAGATCCAAATACTGATTTTCAGTCAAAAATTTTTTTATTGTCATTAAAAACATTTACAAAATTCAATTTTGATAAATATTCATCAGGAAGGTTTTGATAGGATTGTATATTTTGATTTTGAGAAGTTAAATCAGTTTGGAGACGTGGAAAAATATACGTTAATTATTGAAATTATGGGGAAAGCAAGCAATATTTTTTTGACAAGCAAAGGAAAAATCCTATCTGCCCTTTTATTTTTACTTCGATTGACGTTGGAAATCGTATTATTATGACTGGTGCCAAATATACGTTGCCATTTGAAGAAAAAAAGATTTCACCACTTTATCTGGAAGCTGAGAATTTCCCATTTGAAACTGAAACTTTTATTGAAAAAATCGAAGGTGTGGGACGTGCCTTTGCATTACAGTGTTCACAGGATTATGACACTTTCAAAAAATATTTATCTGGCTACAAGCCAGTAATGTATGAAATATTAAATCGTGGAAAAAAATCCACAAAGTATTAACTTACAACGAATTTTCTGAATTTAGCCAAAAAGAAAATACAAAGTTAGAAAATGGAAGAAAATATTTTGAAACTTTAAACGAAGGACTGAACAAGTATTTTAAGGTTACTGTTACTTCCAATGTAATTAGTGAAAAAAGAAAAAAATCTACTAAAAATACGTGGATTCTCAAATAAAAAAATTCAAAAAAATTCAAAAATATAAAAGTTGACTTAAAAAAATGAAAACTTTGAAAAAAATTCAAAAATATGGGAGATATTCTGGCTGCAAATATGCATCAGATAAAATACGGAATGAAAAATTACAGCTTTTGACTTTTATAACAATCAGGACATTACGATAAATCTAGACCCACTTTTTATCTCCAAATGATAATTTAAACTTTTATTACAATAAGTATAATAAGGGAAAACGTACTATTTCAGCCTTTAAATTCTAGATTTTTTTAGATATTCAGAATGAAATAAAAATATTTTGAGGAAATAAAAATGTTCATTGAAAAAGGAAAAATGATTTTTATTGGAATTGAAGAAATTGAAAATGAACTGAATTTAGCAAATAACGGAAATAAATCGAAAAAAATAAAAATCAGATTGAACAAACCGAAAAAAACGTGAATTATTGTCATTTGACTATAAAAGGCTTTCAAATTTTCGTTGGGAGAAATAATAAGGAAAATGAAGAAATTTCCTTTTCCAAAGGACAGCCCAACGATATCTGGATGCACATAAAGGATATCCCAGGCAGTCACGTTCTTATTTTTACGAAACAATCAGGAAGTGCCAGATGATGTTCTCCTGCACGCTGCAAACCTTGCTTGTGAGTATTCTAAAAGCCAAAGAAGGTGACAAAGTTACAGTTGATTACTGTGAAAGAAAAATTTGTAAAAATAAAAAAATAGTAAACCAGGAAATGTAATTTACACAAACTTTCACACGCTGTTAATCGAAGTTCAATAACCTTTTTCTAAATAAAAAAATATTGTTTGACTGACTAACAGAAAAAAATGTTTTTCACACTTATTGACAAATACTAAAAACTGTTGTAAAAATTAAAGTAGAGATATAATTAAGGAGGATAAATAAATGGCAAGTAAAAACAGTTACTATGACAAATCCTACAGGATTACATACAAGACCAGGTGGAGTATTTGTTGCTAAAGCAAAAAGAATTTGAAAGTAAAGTTGAAGTTGAAAATGAAGGGAAAAAAGTAAACGGAAAAATCTTTACTAAAAATTATTATCAATTGGAATCAAAAAAATGGTTCAGAAGTTACAGTTCACGCTGAAGGACCTGATGCTGACCAAGCAGTTGAAGTTTTAGGAGAATTATTAGCAACAATTAGAGACTAATAAATTGTGGTAATTAAGTGAAATAAAGGCGTTGTTTTTTTATAGATTTGTTATAGAAAATATGTTTTATTGAACTAGAAAAAGACTTTCTTATTTTTTTAAGATTGTCTTTTTTTATTTTACAAAACAAAAAAAGCAGAAAAAAACTTCTAATTCATAAAAGTCTCTCTGCCTAAATTGTTTTTCAATTAATATTTCTTATTTTTTTCATTTCGTTTCTTTAATGCCGCTTTTTATCCAGCCTGTAAATAATGGATGTGGACGGTTTGGACGGCTTTTTGAATTCTGGATGGTATTGTGAAGCTATGAAGTACGGATGATCTTTTATTTTCGATTACTTCCACATAATTTCCGTCTGGAGATAACCCTACAATATCCATTCCAGCCTTTTTCGAATTCTTCTCTATAAGTATTGTTAAATTCATATCTATGTCTATGTCTTTCAGCAATTTCAGTTCTTCCATAAACTCTTGCAGCAAGACTATCATCCTTTAATATACAAGGATACGCCCCAAGACGCATTGTTCCTCCCATATCTTTTAGTCCTTTTTGCTCTTCCATAAGGCTTATGATTGGATATGGAGTGTCCTTTTCAAATTCTGTCGAAGTTGCGTCTTTGTAGCCAAGAACGTTTCTTGCAAACTCTACACACGCCATTTGCATTCCAAGACAGATTCCAAAAAATGGAATATTATTCTCTCTTGCAAATTTAATCGCTTCAACTTTTCCATCTATTCCTCTATCACCAAATCCACCTGGCACTAAAATTCCATCATAATCTGCAAGTTCTTTCACGTCAAATTCTCCAGCCTTGAGATAGTCAATCTCAACTTTTGTATCAAGATTAAATCCTGCATGTTCTATTGATTCGTGAATACTTATATAAGCGTCCTTTAACTCAATATATTTTCCGACAACTGCCACTTTTACAAGTTTTTTAGGATTTTTGAATTTTTCAACCATATTCGTCCATTCAGTTAATAATGGCTTTTCATTTTTTATTTTAAAATGTTTACAAATTACATCGGCAAGTCCTAATTTTTTTCCATAGTCAATGGAATTTCATAAAGACTTTCGGCATCAAGTGATTCAATAACCGCTTCTTCGTCAATATCACAGAAAAAGTGATATTTTTTTCTTAATGCTTTGGTCAACAGGATGTTCACTTCTCACTACAATCACATCTGGCGATATTCCAAGCCCTTGGAGCATTTTTACGCTATGTTGCGTAGGTTTTGTCTTAAGCTCCCCAGCGGCTTTCAAATACGGTAACAATGTCACATGAATGTATGCAATATTTTTTCTTCCAACTTCTCTTTTCAACTGACGAATCGCCTCAATAAACGGATCACTTTCAATATCCCCAATTGTTCCGCCAATTTCAGTAATTACAATATCCGAATCATTTTCTTCAGCTGCTTTTTATAACATTATACTTAATTTCATCTGTCATGTGAGGTACAGTTTGCACAGTTCCTCCTAAAAAAATTCTCCACGACGCTCTTTCGCAATAATTTTTCGACATAATCTTCCCAGTTGTCAAATTATTATACTTTGTTAAATTTTCATTGATGAATCTTTCATAATGCCCCAAATCTAAGTCAGTTTCCGCTCCATCCTCAGTAACAAAAAAACTTCACCATGCTGATAAGGACTCATAGTTCCTGGATCCACATTTATATATGGATCAAATTTCTGAATTGTAACCTTATAGCCTCTTTCTTTTAATAATCTTCCTAGCGAAGAAGCAACAATTCCCTTTCCAAGTGACGAAACAACTCCGCCTGTAACAAATATATATTTTTGTTGAATCATTATGTGTATTCATTTTTTTCCCTCCTATTTTTTTATTCTCAATTTTATCTATTTATTCAATTTTTAAATATTTTTTTGGCAATTTTATAAAAATATCACTTAATTTAACAGATTATTTTTAATAAACTATTATTTATAAATATTTTTCTCTTTGATTTCTATATTTTTTTCTTTTTTTATGGAGCAAAGGGGAACAGTCGCCATCCCTTTCTACTTCGCAATAAAAAGCTATTTTAACAGAATTAGACAGTAACTTTCAAATATAACAGCGAAAGTGCTATACATTAATCCTGGCTTGTCTAAGCATTTTTTTAATTTAATTATAGTAGATAGTTTGATTACATGAATTTCCAAGCAAAAATTTCGTTAGAAGAAAAAAATAGCTGTTTGAGCTTTTTGGAATAAATTTTAAATTAAAAATAAAGTTATTTTTTTATTAAAAAAATAATATGTATTCAAAAAGCGAGTTCTATTTTTTTCTTTTATAAGAAAGTTTTGCGTCAAGCGAGTGTGCAGAGGTATGGCGTCTGATACCTCTGCATTAAAAAAACTAATATAAATAAAAATAAAAAAACAATTATCAGTTAAAAATATCTTGGAATATTAACCAAATAACTAGGTTTATTAATAGCTAAAAAAATAAAATTTTTGAAATGTTTTTTTAAACATTTTTCACAAAAAAAGATGATTTTTTCACCTTTTTTTAAACAAATTCAATTTGTATTGACTTAAAAAGGAATATCCCAAGTTTCAGAATAAACTTGAGATAATTCCAAACTTAATTTTTATTTTTTTCGTTTTTTTACTATTATCTTGCAGCTCCAGCTTTGTAAGCTCCATTTGATCCGAATACGTTTCTAATTTTTATCTTTGTAGTATTCTTTCATGTAGTCTTTTGCAGGTCCTACATATTTTCTTGGGTCAAATTCTCCAGGTTTTTTTAGCGAATACTTCTCTAATTCCTGCTGTGAAAGCTAATCTTCCGTCAGTATCTACGTTAATTTTAGCTACTGCTGATTTAGCGGCTTTTCTTAATTCTGAATCAGGAATACCGATTGCGTCTGCAATTTGTCCACCATATTGGTTAATCATTTCAACAAATTGGTGTGGTACTGCTGATGAACCATGTAATACGATTGGGAATCCAGGGATTCTTTTTTCGATTTCTGCTAGGATATCTAATCTTAATTTAGGATCGTCTCCTGGTTTGAATTTATGAGCTCCGTGAGAAGTTCCGATTGCGATTGCTAATGAATCAACTCCTGTTTTTGATACGAAGTCTTCAACTTCATCAGGTTGAGTGTAAACGTGTTCTGCTGCTACTACATCATCTTCAATTCCAGCTAAAACTCCTAATTCAGCTTCAACTGTTACATCGTGTTCGTGAGCGAAGTCAGCAACTTGTTTTGCTTCTGCAACATTTTCATCGTATGGGTGATGAGAACCATCATACATTACTGATGAGAATCCATATTCGATACAGTCTTTTGCTTCAGCATAATTTGGACCATGATCCAAGTGCAATGCTACTGGAATGTCTGATCCAGATGCTTCTACATAAGCTGTTGCAGCTTTTGCAAGCCAAGGTAACATTTCCTTACCAATATATTTTCTTGCACCTGTTGAAACTTGAAGAATTACTGGCGAACCTTCTTCAACACATGCTTCAATAATTCCTTGTAATTGTTCCATGTTGTTAAAGTTAAAGGCAGGTACCGCATAACCTTCTTTGTTTGCTTTAGCAAACATTTCTTTAGTGTTTACTAATCCTAAATCTTTGTAATGATATTTCATTTTACGCCTCCTAATATTTATTAATTAGATTAACTTCTTTAATTATATGTTACCAAATTTTTGTATAAAAAAATCAATAGAAAAATCCAAAAATAATAGATAAAAAAATAAAAATATTTTTTTTCATGCAGTAAAATAATCTATTATTTCAGCTTATTTTTTTATTTATCAAATCTTCTACTGTCAACCCTTTTTCTAAGTACATTTTTTTATCTGTAAATCCTGGAATACCATCAATTCTTCCACGTCTTGACACTTGCCAGATTACCCATCTGTTATCTTCCGCTATTTTAGGAAAAATATTTATAATCTGTAATCCAAATTTTTGTTTTCAAGAAATTCACCTTTTATATATGCATTATAAGTGTTATAGTTTACATAGAAAAATTACTCTTTTCTTGTAATGTCTTTCCAGTTTTTTTCAACCATATCTTTTAAATGTTTCATTACATCTGATTTTTTTATATTTTTTTGTAGATATTTCCAAATCAATCATTGGTGGCAATGTTTTTATCAGAATCAGGCACTTTACTTATGTAAAAATCAGCTTGTGCTTCTCCGCTACTCGTCATTGTAAAAAAATGATATGCTCCCACTACAAAGCCATTTAATCTGGCATTATTCCAGTTGTATAAAAAAATCTGTATCAAGGAAATTCTGCCCTTCTGTCGCCTTCAAAATAATAAATTTGTACTTTTTTTATCCACACGAGTCCAGTTCACTTTTTTTCCTGATGATGGGAAATATCCAGTCCTTGAACCTTGTATCCGGCTAACTTCGCTAAAAACATCATTATGATACAAATATCCGTTAAATTCCAAAAACCCTGCTATACCTCCAAAAATTACCATAATTATCAAAAAAATTTTATAAATTTTCCCATATTCTCTCCATTCAGTTATTTTTTTAATAACAAAATTGTTTTCAAAAATCGCTCAAAATTTTAAATATTTATTTTTTTATTATTGAACTTAATTTTTAGAGTGGTTTTTAACAGTTTATGAAAAAAATCGGATTAATTTGATAGTCGGTTATTTGGTTATAACGATTTTATTATTTTATAACTGTCATTCCACCCATATAAGGTACTAATACTTCTGGAACTTTTTATAGTCCCGTCATCCTGCTGATAATTTTCCATAATGGCAAGCAATGTTCTTCCCACTGCCAGCCCCGATCCATTCAGAGTATGTACAAAAATGGCTTTTTCCAGTTTCTTTTTCCCTGTATTTAATCATTGCTCGTCTAGCCTGAAAGTCCTCTGTATTTGAGCAAGAAGAAATTTCTCTGTATTTTCCTTGACTTGGAACCCAAACTTCCAAATCATAAGTTTTTGCCGCACTAAATCCTAAATCTCCACTGCAAAGTGCCAGCACTCTATATGGCAATTCCAATTTTTTTGTAATATTTTTTTCTGCACAGTTTACCATTTTTTTCAAGTTCATCGTAAGAAGTTTCAGGTTTTACAATTTTTACCATTTCTACTTTGTTAAACTGATGCTGTCTTATAAGCCCTTTTAAGTCACGTCCTCCAGAACCTGCTTCTTTTCTGAAACACGCTGTATACCCGCAGTAATATTTAGGCAATTCCTCTTCATCCAGAATTTCGCTGTTATGTAAATTTGTAAGTGTAACTTCTGCCGTTGGAATCAAATACATTTCATCGCCTTCAATTTTATAGGCATCATCAGCAAATTTTGGAAGTTGTCCTGTCCCCACCATCATTTCCCGTCTAACTAATTGTGGTGTAAAAATCTCCTCAAACCCATGTTCCCCAGTATGAACATCAATCATAAACGCAATCAACGCTCTTTCCAGTCTTGCCGCTGCATTTTTATAAACTGTAAATCTTGAACCGCCAAGTTTTGCCCCTCTTTCAAAGTCCAAAAATCCCTAGTTCTACTCCTAGTTCATCATGCGATTTTATTTCAAAGTCAAACTCTCTTGGAGTTCCCCATTTTCTAACTTCCACATTATCATCTTCATCTTTTCCAACTGGAGTCGTATCGCTTAATTTATTTGGAATCGTATAAGCAAGTTCCAACTGTTTTTCATCAATTTCTGCTACCTTTTGGTCAAGTTCCTTAATTTTTGCACTGACAGTTTGCATTCTCGCAAGCAATTTAGCAGGATCTTTTCCTTCCTGTTTATATTTTCCTATCAATGCACTTGACTCATTTCTTTCTTTTTTTAGCATTTCAACTTCCTGAAGCAAATTTCTTCTATCCTCATCAAATTTCAGTAATGAATCCAAATCAAAGTCACTATTTCTATTTTTTTAAATATTCTCTGACTTTATCAGCATTTTCCCTTATATATCTCATTTCCAACATAATTTTGCTATTTCCTTTCTTTTTTTATATATCTATATAATATTTTCTTACTTTCACTTAAATTTTTCAAAAATCATAATTTTTTTACTAAATTCTATTTTTTTATATTTTGAATATTATACTTTTCCACAATTTTTATCATAGTTTTTCCACATAGATTTTTTTTGTAAAGTTCATCAGCTTGATTTTTCCACAAAAATAGTTTAAATTTTCCACATTTTTCAAAAATTTAGGAAAGCTGAATCAGATTTTTGTGAAAATAATTTATGATATTTTTTTATTATCTCATCTATTTTATCACGAATTTCGTTAAATTTTGAACCATTTTGAGTTTCAATTTTTTTCTATCATTTTTTTGCAAAAAAAGGTTTTTACAAGTTTATTTGTATCTGTTGAAATTAATGAATAATTGTATAAAAATTTCAAAAAAATTTATCTTTATCCCGATACAGCAGTTCATTCCCTAATTTTTACAGCATAAATTGATTCTTTATTAAAAATGCTTCTTCTAAATCCATCTATTAATTTGGGAAGTTCAACTTTGCTTAAACGCTCTATTTTTTGTCTTTTTCCTTAAATGTTTCCAAAAAAATTGTTCACTTATAATTTGTTTTATATTTTTTTATTTTTTTCATTTTCACTAAAAATAAATGTATCCCAATTCCAGTATAAATGATGGTTCTTTAGTTGTTATTTTAAAAATTCTTGTCAAGCTGGAAGTATTTTCGCTTTTTCAAAAATGATTTTTTTATATTTCAAAAATAAATTGTGAAAAAAATTTTCTGTATTTAAAAATATATCTTCACTTTCCAGCTTTTTTTATTTTCAGTCAAAATTTAATTCCTCCCTTCTGCTCAAGTTCTATTTTTTTATTTTTTTTATATTACATCTGTTTAATATACCTATTCGATAACTTAAGTTTTTTTATTTCCACAAGGGGTCAAGACCCCTTGCTTCCAGAACATGTTGTTTTATTAAATTTTAAATACATATAGTTTCCAAACAAATCTATTTTTGTAAAATTGTAACTTTATTTTTCCTTTTTTTCAACAATTTTAAATTCCATTTTCAAAATCATTAAATTTTTCGATATTTTCATCAATTTTTCACAATATCCTTTTCCGTTGTCAAAACATAATCATAACTTTTTGCTTCTTCCTTTATTTCCAAAAATTTCTTCATTTGTGTAAACGTGATGATCTGTAAATTTTATTTCATCAATATTACTTGGATTTAATTTTTTTATTGTCTGATAAAAATACAGCTGGATTTGCTATTGAAGAAAAAAATTAACACATTTTTTTATTTTTTTAACAATTTCCAATGGAAATTTTTTTCATTTCTTATATTGTTTTTCATTATTTATTTTACCAAACTTTTTTTCCCATTTTCAAAAATTTAATTTGTAAAAATAACTTTCTTCAAAAAGTAGCAACAGAAATCGGTTTTTGATATTTTGCCAGTCTTTCCTTAATTTTCCCAATTTCTTCTCTCGAAATATAATTACTTTTTTTGTAATAATAATTTCATCAGCTCTTTTTAAAGAGTCAAGTGACTCCCGCAATCGACCTTTTGGCAAATAATCGTCCATTCCAAAAAGGATTTGTTGCATCTATAAGAATTATATTTTTTTATTTTTTTCAATTTTTCTATGTTGGAAACCATCATCCATAATAATTGTTTCCACACCACATTTTTTTCTTTTTAAAAAAGTTGCACCTTCGTAACGATTTTTTTACAAACTACGACAGGAATTTGAAAAATTTAAGGCATGCAAATAGGCTTCATCTCCTGATTCCTTTGAAGTGGCATAAATCTTTTTTTCATCCCGTACAAGCAGTAAATCAGTTTCCCGTTTTCCCTTGTAGCCTCGACTCAGAATTCCAACTTTTTTTATTCTTTTTCTAAATATTTTTTTGCACAAAATACTGCACAGCAGGGGTTTTTCCCAGTCCCTCCTGCCACAATATTTCCAATGCAAATTATTTCCACTCCATCAACCTTTTTTTCTTTAAAAAATATTCAAATCATAAAGTTTATTTCGTAAAAATACGATAAATCCATATATAATCGACAATAATTTCATTAATTCTTCCTCAGCTTAACTTTTCTTAATTAGTTTTCTATCAGTCCTTTGTAAATTGTTTCTAGCCGTCTAAATCTGTTTTTTTATTCCGGATTTGGAAATTTCCATTAAGTCTGCCAGTTCCTGTAGGGACATTTCCTGATTTTTCTAGCCGAACTCTTGCTGTTTCGCTTAATACGTCTGTCAATTCTGAAAGCCCCATTTTTTTCATCAATTACTTTTTATCATGCGTATCTGCTTTTCAGAAGCCGACAATTTTTTTGTTTCATTTTGCGATTTCCCAGTTCATATTTCTATTAATTTTATTCCGAATTTCCTTATTTATCGTAACTTCCTCAAATTCAAAAACGAATTTATTCCCCCAATTAAAAAAATTATATCTAGAATATCTTCTGAATTTCTTAAATAAACAAGGCTTTTATTTTTCTCTGTCTGAAAAAAACCTTTTTTTCCCCATCTGTTTAAACAAATAATACAAATAAGTGGCAGAATCTTCTAGTATCCACAAAAAAATCCATCGCATAAGCTTTTTTTCTGGAGACTTTATATATCCACAACTAAGAAAAAAATCCTCTAATTATACCAGCCAACTGTTTTTTTCATTCTCCACAACTGAAAAAAATTTTTTTGTGAAAAATAGATTTTTTTAAAAATGATTTGTATTCCTGCTGATTGTGCTGAGTGGGGAAAAAGTATCACTTCATACAGCTTATGTGTTCCAAGACGCTTACTAATAACGTATTTTTAGCTGAATAGGAATATTTGTTATTGCCCTTAAATTTGAATAAATTCTTTTAGCAAGCGATACGTTCTCTGTGCTGAAATAAATTCCATGTTCTGTAATTACATTCTTTTGCAATAAAAAAATTCCAAAAAAAGTTCCGCATAAACAGTATCTTTATCTGAATTTTTCCAAGTTGAAGATTTCTCTTTTTACATTTGCTGAATACGACATTTTTTTCCCCTCCCTTTTTAAAAATATAATAAAAACTTCTTTAAATATTAATTTTTTTAAGTTTAACTTCGCTCTATTTTAGAATTTAATAATTTACTGTTCTGGCATTTCCTGATTTATCATAATAAGTCCAAGTTCCTGTTCTTTTTCTTCCTCTAATACTTCCCATCAAATCCAAGATTTCCATTTGTGTAATAACCTTTTACTGTTCCAGTTTCTCCACTCATATTTGCTTCATACAAAAAGTCTTCCATTTTTCGTAGTAAACGTTCATTTTCCCATTTATTTCATCATTTACATAGTTAATTTCGGATTTTTGTTCCATTTTGAATTCCATTCAGTAAATAATCCATTTTTTTGATTATCTGAATAATTTCCTTGTGATTTTCTTGCACCGTTTTCATAGTATTCTGTCCAAGTTCCAGTCATTTTTCCGTCAATATAGCTTCCTACGACTTCCTGAGCTCCTGTTTTGGCATAATATGATGTATAATTTCCACTTAGCTGGTCATTTTTATACTGATATTTTTTTCCATAATTTTTCCATTTTCAGTATAGACCATCCAGTCTCCTTCTTTTTTTCCATTATTGTAATTTCCTAGTGTAAATCTTGTTCCGTTGGCATAATATTCATCATATTTTCCGTTTAATGTTCCGTTGTTTAGATTGACAACAAGTTTTCTTTTACCTTCATCTGTTATTCTGTATTCTCCACTTCCTGTAAGCTGATAAGTATTTGAGTCAATTCTTTTTGCATCTTCTGGACTTATAGAGCTTACTTTTTGATAAATTGACTTTTTCCAAAAACTTGTTCCATAATTTGCAAATATATCTTTTTCCGTAAGAAACTGCTGACAATACCATCATTCCAGCGATTAATAATATTTTTTTTGTTACTTATTTTTTTCATTTTTCCATCTCCTAAATTTTTATCTTGTTAATTTTATTAACACCTTTGTACATTATAACAAATTTTCTTTGTTTTTTTAAACTAAATTTTTCCTTATTTTACATTATTAGCAAACTTGGCTTCAATAACAATATCAATCCTAAAATTATCATTAGAATTCCACCAAATAAATTTACCCATTTTGAATATTTTTGTAGTTAATTGTAATTGATTTACACTTAGTAACGCCAGTCCAAAAAAACAATTATATCGTCAATCATATATCCAATTATATAAATAATTGTGTAAAATTGTCTTGCCCAAAAAGATACATCGTTTATTTGTAAAAATTTTTGTATAAGTTTGAGGAATCCCAACTGAACAGGCAAATTCTATTACATTTACAGACAATGCCAATCCGATTATTCCCAGTGCAGTTAGCAATGTAAATGGCTTGTTAGCTATATCCTTTATTTTTTTCTGGAAATTTTAGCTCTTTGTTCCAGGTTTGTCACTTCACATTCTAATGTATCGCCTTTTTTCAAATAATTTTTTATAAAGAAAATTCCGCCAACAATTCCAACAATTCCGACAATTGGAGTTACCCATTTATCCAGACCTACAAAATCCCACGTATAAATCCATGCATTCAAAAATCAAAAAAATACATTATAGCTTCTGCAAAAAAATAAACAGTCCAGCTACTCTAAACATTTTCACTTTATTTCCAACTGCAATTAATGCCGTCAAAAATAAAAACAAGAACCCACATTGCACAAGGATTGAATCCATCAATTGTTCCTAATATTATTGACATTGTCAATAAGGAGTAATTTGTTAAGTTAATTGTTTTGTTAATAATCGGAATATTTACAAGCACCTGATTTTCAGCACCTTTTTGTAAGTCCTGGAATTTCACAGACGGAATCTCCAGTACATACTGCACCGTTGCTACTCACATTCCCATTTTCAGCCTGTCCGCTTTTTTTAAATATTCTTTCAAGCTCAGAACTTTATCTTTTGTCTTTCCAGAATTTATAAGATTTTTCAATTTCCTTTCCAGTAGTTTCCGCCGTATTAAATCCTTGAATGATATGTCCGTCAATATAAATAATTGGAGTCCCTTTGACAAGTTTTAGCTTGGACGTAGTTTCATCAAAAATGCCTTATTTTCCTTACTTTCATCAATTTTTATACTCTACATATTCAAAAATCGTCTCTTTTTTTGTTGACAATTCTTTTCAGAAATTTCTCCAAGTTTGCACAATTTTTACAGTCTTTTTCTCCCAAAATACTCAATTTTTTTACTTTTTTTGACTGATTATTTCCAGCAGAATAATTAACTTGACTTACAAAAAAATACACCTAAAATCATAATTATTAGCCAAGAAATTTTATTCGTTACTGTTTCAGCCTTAAAACCATTTCTCCAAAAACATACTTTTTTTCACACCTTTCCTTTTCTATGTTAATTTAAAAAAATTACTTTTTTTAATAATTTTTTTATTTTTTTGTAAATAATAACCGTACTAACCGCATATTCCCTGCTATGCGAAATGCTAATCTGTATTACTAAGCCTTGTGCCTTTTTCCTTTATCGCATTATACAGTGTAACATAAGGCTTTCCCATCTCATCATTCAAAAATCTCAATATCACTTAGCGAAAAAAACCATAAACTCTTGTTCCAAATGCCTTGGAAACAGCTTCTTTTTGCCGCAAATCTGCCTGCATAACTGGCATATGGATTTCTTTTTTTCTCAATATGCTCAATTTCCTTTTCAGTATAAACTTTTTTTCTTAAACAAAGCTGTCTGATTAATTGCCTTTTTCAATTCGTGATATTTCGATAATATCCGTTCCTATCCCATAAATTTCCATATTTTCCCTTTCCAGCTAATTTCATTTTTTTACTATATTTCTAAATTATACTACAATTTTAGAAAAAAATATCGACAATGATTTTAGAATTTTTTTATTTAAAAGTGTATTTAAACTTTCTTCATTTGATTTATTTACTCTTTTCTAATCAAAAAAAGGCAGCATTAAAAATTACTGCCTGTTAAAAATTTATTCAAAAATAATCCTTGCCTAAATCAAATTTCTGTTGAATTTTTATCCTTTTCGGAAATTGTCAGTTCATCGGGATTTATTCCAAATTCTTCAAATTTCCAGTCAATATTAATTGTTTCATCATTCCACAGAAGTCCGCTGTCATATTCAGGTGCATATAAATCTGTACATCTGTAAACAAATTCCGTTTCATCTTCAAGAGTTAAAAAACCGTGTGCAAAACCTTCTGGAACGTAGAACATCAATTTATTTTCAGCGGATAATTTTACTGCATACCATTTTCCAAAAGTATCGCTTCTTTTCTTAAATCAACTGCCACATCATAAACACTTCCTTTTATTACACGTACTAATTTCCCTTGAGTGTGCTTTGTCTGAAAGTGAAGTCCACGTAAAACGCCTTTTTTGGATTTTGAATGGTTGTCTTGAACGAAGTTCATTGTAAGTCCTAACTCTTCAAAAGATTTCTGGTTGTAAGTTTCCATAAAAAATCCTCTTTCATCACCAAATACTTTTAGCTCGATTATTACTAAGTCTTTTATTGGGGTTTCTTTTTACTATAAAAATTGTTCATTGAATTTCTCCTTATATAATATTTACTCAAACTTGTAAAATTAAATAAATTTAGAGTTTGAGCAGATTTGATTTTTTTGTTCATTTTATTTTTTTATATTTTTTTATTGTTTTCACTGTAGACTTGGATTGTCCAATACAATATCTCTTTGCCAATTCAAAGTATCAGGTACCCGAAGCGATCCAGAAATTGTTACTTTTTTTATTAACATATCGTGTGTATCTGCTGTCATTATTAATAATATTTAACTGAATTTGCTTTGGCACTCATATTATCTACAGTTATTGAATTTGGAAGCTCCAAAACATAAAAAAATCTATTCTCTGTCCCGAAAATGCACCAAATTTCTTAATTTCTGAAAAAAATGTCTCAAAGTTCCTGTTAAAGTGGCATTATCACCACCTGAATATGAAGAACGCATTCTATTTTTTTGCTATAATTTACATTAGAGTCATAGCCACCGTATCCATAATTTCCACCTGAACTTTCTGATGAAACGTATGATCCACCACTTCTTTCTATATAACCATAATTTTTTTATTTGTAAAACTTGGATAATCTGTTTCTATTCCTGTAATTAATAAATTTATTTCATTTTTGAACCATTTTTTTGATATTCTGAAGTATAATTAATGTATTTTTTTACTTCTCAAAAGTGATTGTACATCGTTTAATGAATATGTTTTATAATTTTCTCTCTATATTTTTTTTTCCATTTTTTTACATATGAACCTGCTCCAACTATTATTTCCGTATCTTTGAACTCAATATATCTTATATCTGGATAGCCACCTGAATCTTTTTTTTGCTTTCAAAGGCCGTATAAGCTACTGTGAACTCCCTTTCTCCAACACGAACTACATGCATAACAAAAATTTAAATATTCACATTTTTTTCTTGATTAGTGTTATTTTCTGTATAACAAAAACCAATCCTTCTGATTTGATGCAAAAAAATCATCGAATGATTGTTAAAATCTATAATCGAAGACGAATTTAACCTATTTCTATTAGAATATAGCGGAAGTCCTAGGAATGACACATTAACTACATTTTGCTGTGCGGCAGATAACAAGCTTCCTAAAAGAAATGCCAGCAAAAAAATAATTTTTTTCACAATAAACCATCACTCTCTTTATCAATTTTTTTAATATTAAACAAATTTTTGTATATACTGAACTTTTTTTATTGAATTATTTATTTCCGTACATCTCTTCATAATATTTTTTTGATAATCTCCTGAAACTACTTCGTTTACCCAGTCCTGATGTTCCAAGTACCATTTTACAGTCTTTCTGATACCTGTTTCAAAGTCTGTTTCCGGATACCATCCTAAATCCCTTTGCAATTTTTGAAGGGTCGATGGCATATCTCATATCGTGTCCAAGTCTATCTTGAACATAAGTAATTAAATCATAATTTATATTTTGCAAGTCAGTTTTTAGAACTTTTTTTATATTCATCACTATTTTCAATTTCTTCTTTTAAAATGTCAATAACCAGTTTTACAATGTTAATATTTTGCTCCTCGTTGAAGCCTCCGATATTATAAATCTCATAAATATCAGCATTTCTTAAAACTAAGTCGATTCCTTTGCAGTGATCTTCCACATAAAGCCAGTCCCTTACATTGTCTCCTTTTCCGTAAACTGGCAGTTTTTTACCTTCCAGTACGTTTTTAATCATAAGCGGAATTAACTTTTCTGGGAAATGGTAAGGTCCGTAGTTATTTGAGCATCTTGTGATGTTTATTGGCATCTTGTAAGTTTCACCATAGGCGACTACAATATGGTCTGCACTCGCTTTGGAAGCTGAATATGGGCTTCTTGGGTCAAGTGCAGTTTTTTCTGTGAAGAAGCTTTTTTTCCGTAAGTTTTTAAATTTGTTCTATTTTTTACAACTTTTTTCACTTCTTCATCGTCAATTACCAAGTCAATCGCTGTATCGTAATCTTTTGACAAACTTCCGTAAACTTCATCTGTCGAAACTTGTAAATATTTTACGCCATCTTTGTAAATTGGATAGCCATTTTCATCTTTTGTAACAGTCCATGCTCTTTTAGCATTTTTCCAAAAGATTTTTGCGTACCAAGAATATTTGTTTCCAAAAAGATTTGCGGATTTTCGATGGAACGGTCAACGTGTGATTCTGCCGCAAAGTTTACAACAAAATCAACTTCATTTTCAGAAAAAAATTCTAGCAATTTCCTTTTTGATCACGAATATCAACTTTTTCAAATGTAACTCTTTCATCTTTAATTTCTTCAGTAATCGTACCTAAATTTCCCGCATAAGTTAGCACATCCACGATAATTACTTTAATCTCTTCATTTTTTTGTATTTGCTTAAAATGTACTTTAAATAATTTGCACTGATAAAAACCTGCGGCACCTGTCACTAAATATGTCTTCATTTTTTTCCTCCTAAATAATTTACTAATTTAAAAATTTTATTATTTATCATCACCAAATAAATTATACAATTTTTTTAACAATTTTTCCAATAAAAAAATTATTAAATTATATGGCTTATATTAAAGAAAAGAGTGTATTATCAAGTCACCTGCAACAAGAAATAAAAAAATAATATAAAACTAAAACGTTTTTTTAAATTTCTATTTTTAACTTTGCTATGTCCATCAGTTTTCTCTCTGAAATTAAATTTTATTATTCTTGGAAATATAAAGGACTTAATTCCCTTTAATTTTTGTCTCTATGAATCATCTCATAGACAGTTTTAGTGGAAGCACTTTCAGAACGCTTATGCAAAAAAATAAGAAAAATATAAAAAAAGTGTTGACAATAAAAAAATTAATTATGATATACTAACCGAGTACTTGTAAGTTGAAACAACAAACACTTATAAAAATGCCTTGGTGGCGAAATCGGTAGACGCACAGGACTTAAAATCCTGTGGGAATTTATCCCGTGCCGGTTCAAGTCCGGCCCGAGGCACCATAAAATCATATTATGCGGGAGTAGCTCAGTTGGTAGAGCGTCAGCCTTCCAAGCTGAATGTCGCGAGTTCGACCCTCGTCTCCCGCTCCAAAATATGAGCCATTAGCTCAGTCGGTAGAGCACTTGACTTTTAATCAAGGTGTCACTGGTTCGATCCCAGTATGGCTCACCATTTAATTTAAACCATATGTGCCTGTAGCTCAGTTGGATAGAGCAACGGCCTTCTAAGCCGTGGGCCAGGAGTTCGAATCTCTTCAGGCACGCCATATGGATCCATAGCTCAGCTGGTTAGAGCACTCGGCTCATAACCGAGCGGTCGCTGGTTCAAGTCCAGCTGGATCCACCATTGAAAAACTTGTGCGGCCTTCGTCTAGTGGTTAGGACCTCGGGTTTTCATCCCGGTAACAGGGGTTCGATCCCCTAGGCCGTACCATTATTTTTTTAGAACCATAATTTAAAATTGTGGTATTTTTTTTAGAAAATTTGCAGTGTTTAATTATTTTATTAAAGTTGTGGGTGGATGTCCGAACGGTAAGGGACCGGTCTTGAAAACCGGCGAAATCGCAAGATGTCTGGGTTCGAATCCCAGTTCACCCGCCATTATGCCCAGATAGCTCAGTCGGTAGAGCAAGGGACTGAAAAATCCCTGTGTCCGTGGTTCGATTCCGCGTCTGGGCACCATTTTTTTAAATAGTTAATTTACAATTCAATTTCATGAATTGTTTTTTTATTTAATAAAACTATTGTATTTTTAAAAGAAAAATGTTTCAAAAACAAAGCAAATTATAAGAAATTTGGGGTATACTATATTTGCATAGGAGATAATAAAGTTTGAGATACAAAAATTTGATTTAGTAAGTAAAAAAATAAAAATAGGAGTTGGTATTTAAAGAAATCAAAAAAATGTACTAGAGTAATTAATTATTCTATGCAGGAGTTATTGAGGACTGATTTAGAAAGTAATGCTATGGAGAGTAAATTTCGTGATTAAAGTGCTTTGAAATAGCAAAAGAATATAATGTATTCGATAATACATTATTTCTCTTAGGTAACAGATTTTTTTAAAAAGAAAGGTGATTGACTATGAAAAAAACATTAATTGGATTATTTTTAGTTTTAGGTGCAACTTCGTTTGCAAATTACGGAAAAGTTGAAGTTAGAGGTGGTTTAGATCTAGGTGGTAAATATCGTTATGGTAAGAATTATAGAGATCAAAAAAACAAAGAATACTTCTGGTGAAGTTGGAGTAGAATATAGATATGAAGTACTTCCAGGATTAGAATTAGGTACAGGTACAGCATTCCAATTTCATAAAAGATTTGAAAGATAAAGGTCCTGACAGACAAAACTATAAGAACTATAACTCAATACCTGTTTATGGAACTGCTAAATATACATTTGATACACCAACAGCTATCAGACCTTATATTAAAGGTGATTTAGGATATTCAGTTAATAATGGAAACCATGATTTTGGAATAGATGGAAAATTTAAAGCTAAAAATGGACTTTATTATGGTGCAGGAATTGGAGCAAATTACAATAATATTAATTTCGAACTTATGTATAAAAGAAAAATAAAGGTAGATATCAACACAATAATCTTAAATATGATGCTAATTATAGAAGAGTATCACTTGGTGTAGGTTATGACTTCAATTTAGGAGACTAATTTTAAAAATTTTGAATAATTAAAAAAATAAGATTTTTTTAAGCTGTTTTATATCAAATTAGCATATGCATTGATTGCAGCTAGTAATTAAAATTATAATTTATAGAGCTGTTTCTAATTTATGAAACAGTTCTTTTTTTGTTATAAATTTTAAAAAAATAATTTCATTTCTTTAACCTTTTGTGATATAATATTAAACATAAACTAATTAGTAGCCTATGATAGTCAAATAATAAATAATATTTTTTTATTTTTTTAGCTATACTTTGGCACTAAAAATATTTTTGATATAGAAAGGATGAACAGTATGAAAAAATTATTCTTAACGGTTTTGCTAATTATAATATTTGTAGTTAGCTGCGGTAAAAGACTGCTGACACTAACGTTATAAAAAAATCGGAGTCATTGCACCGCTTACTGGGAACTATGCACAATATGGGACTGCAGTAAAAGAAGGTGTTGAACTAAAAGTTGATGCTATCAACAATGCTGGTGGGATTAATGGAAAAAAAATCGAACTTATTATTGCAGATAGTAAAGGTGATGTTCAGGAATCGGTGAATGCATTTAAGAAAATGGTTTCGCAGGATAAGGTGAATGTTGTGATTGGAGAAGTTGTATCGGCTACTTCACAGGCTATTTCTGGACTTGCTCAAAGTGCAAAAGTACCTTTAATTTCAGCAACTGCTACAAGCCTTGATGTTACAAAAGGAAAAGATTTTGTATTTAGAACAACATTTACAGATCCTTATCAAGGAACTGCAACTGCAAAATATGCAAAATCAAAAGGTGTAAAATCAATTGCGATCTTAACAAATTCTTCAAACGATTATTCTGTAGGAATTGCAAATGCATTTAAAGAACAAGCTAAAAAAGATGGAATAACTATTACTGAAGAAAAATATACAAATGACGATAAAGATTTTAAAGCAATTTTGACAAAAGTAAAAGGGCAAAATCCACAGGCTATCTTCATACCTGATTACTACAATACAATTGGATTGATTATTTCTCAGGCAAAAAGATTTGGGAATAAATGCTCAATATTTTGGTGGAGATGGATGGGATGGTATTCAGACTAATTTTGGAGCAGTTGCGGAAGGAGCTATTTTTTTGCAAGTCAATTTTCTCCAGAGGATAAGGCTGAAAATGTTCAGAAATTTATGAAGGATTACAAATCTAAATTTAATAAAGAACCAATAATGTTTGCGGCACTTGGATATGATACAGTAGAAATTGTAGAAGCTGCATTAAAAATCTGCAAAAAGATTTGACAGGACCATCTATAAAAAGAAGCTATGAATGCAGTTAGCGGTATTGATTTAATTACTGGAAAATTAAAATTTGATGCTAACAGAAATCCTGAAAAAGCAGTTACATTTATTGAAGTAAAAGGTGGAAAAACTTACATTGAAGGAAAAAAATTTTTAATTTAAAAAAATTAAGTAAAAATAGTTATAAAAAAATAAAATGGTGAGGGAGAAAATAACGATGAAAAAAATATTATTTTTAGTTTCATTATTAGCATTATTCGTGCTAAGTTGTGGAGCAAAGGCGTCTAAGGACAAAAATGTTATAAAAATTGGTGTTATAGGAGCATTAACTGGAAATGTGGCACAGTATGGAACAAGTACAATAAATGGATTTAAATTGAAAGTAAAAGAAATAAATGCTGCTGGTGGAATTAATGGGAAAAATTGAAATTGTAGAAGCTGACAGTAAAGGTGATGTTCAAGAAGCGATTAATGCGTTCAAAAAAATGGTTTCACAAGATAAAATTGACATTTTCGTAGGAGAAGTTACATCTGGACCATCTCTTGCAATTGCACCGCTTGCACAACAAGCAAAAATTCCTATGATTACAGCGACTGGAACTGCATTTGACATCACAAAGGGAAAAGATTTTGTTTATAGAACTACATTTACAGATCCTTATCAAGGTGTCGTTGTTGCGAAATATGCAAAATCAAAAAGGTTATAAAAAGTATTACTGTTTTGACTAATACAGGTAGTGACTATTCTGTAGGGCTTTCTAATGCATTTAAGGAACAAGCTCAAAAAGAAGGAATCCAAGTAAAAGAAGAACAATATACTGCTGATGACAAAGACTTTAGAGCATTACTTACAAAAGTAAAAGGATACAATTCTGAAGTAATTTTCGTACCAGATTACTACAATACAATTGGATTAATTTTGACACAGGCAAAAGAGCTTGGGATAAATTCTCAATTTATGGGTGGAGATGGATGGGATGGAATCCAGACTAATTTTTGGAAAAAGTTGCAAATGGAGCAGTTTTTCGCAAGTCAATTCGCACCAGATGATCCTGATCAAAATGTTCAAAAAAATTTATTGCTGCATATAAAAAAATGAATACAAAAATAGATCCAATTATCTTTGCTGCTTTGGGATATGATACAGGGACTATTTTAGAAACAGCGTTGAAAAAAATGTTTCTGACTTGTCTTCAAAAAGATGCAATTAAAGAAGCAATCAAAAAAACTTTAATGGAGCAAATTTGGTTACAGGTTCGTTAAAAATATGATGCAGAAAGAAATCCTGAGAAAAAAAGTTACATTCATTGAAGTAAAAAGATGGAAAACTTGCATTAAAAAGAAAAAAATTCTAGAAATAAATAAAAAAATAATTTAAGATAATTATTATAAAGTTCGGTTGTTAGGAGAAGTTTTCTTTCTTCTAACAGTCTGGAACTTTTTTTATCTAAAAAAAGAAGAAATTAATTTGGGTAAATATACGTAAGCAGCTTTAAGATTATACTGATGTTTTAAGATACAAGCAGTGAGTATAGTTTTAAGGTTGCCTAAGTATATGAGTAGAAAAATAAACGTATAAGTAGAGAGTATGAGGAGTTTTTTTAATATGTTAAAGAGTTTTATTGAACAAACAATTAACGGACTGCAGACTGGAAGTATTTATGCCTTGATTGCATTAGGATATACAATGGTTTACGGTATCGTTAAACTTATAAATTTTGCACATGGTGATATACTTATGGTAGGGGCTTATGTTACATTAATTGCTGTGTCAAATGGGATGCCATTAATTGTAGCTATTATTTTATCAATCGTCTTATGTGCTATTCTGGGAGTTGTAATTGATTTTTTTGCATACCGTCCAATTAGAAATGCACCTAAAATTTCGGCACTTATAACAGCGATTGGAATGAGCTTTTTGCTGGAAAGCCTGGCGCTTATTATATTTGGTGCAAATCCAAAAGTTATTGACCAAAAATACATACCTGCATTTTTATCAAATAACAACAAGATTAATTTAGGATTTTTAAGCATCAGTATGCTTACAATATTTGTAATTGTAGTTACTTCAATTTGCATGATAGCTTTGAACTTATTTATTAAAAAAACAAAATTAGGGAAAGCTACAAGAGCGGTATCACAGGATACTGGAGCGGCACAATTGATGGGAATAAATGTAAATAAGACCATTGCCATAACTTTTGCAATTGGTTCTGGACTTGGAGCATTAGGTGGAGCTTTGTATGCGATTGTTTATCCGCAAATTGAGCCATATATGGGAATGCTTCCAGGATTAAAGGCATTTATTGCGGCTGTATTTGGAGGAATTGGGAGTATTCCAGGAGCTATGGTTGGCGGATATGTATTGGGATTATTGGAGGCATATGTAAAAGGGTCATCACTTACAACTTGGGCAAATCCCATTGTGTTTGGTGTGCTGATATTAATATTGATTTTTTTAGACCAAATGGGTTATTTGGTAAGAATATGAAGGAAAAAAGTATAATTGGAAGGGAGGAACATGAAAAAAATATGGAGAAAAAAATAATAAAGATGTAAAAACAAAAAAATGTAGATAATAAAGAAAAAGAATCAGAAAAACTAAAGAAAAATAAAGAAACAAAAAGAATATAAATGGCAAAATTTGAACTATTTTTAACAAATTAAAAGTAAAAAAATTATGTAGTTACATTTATTTCAATAATTGCACTTTTATATCGTTTTGAGTTTTACTTTTGATCCAAAATGATAGCTTTCAGTTATACAAAGGGAATTTATATAAATATTCTAATTTTTTTATTTTATTTTCAGTAAGTCTGAACATAACAGTAGGGCTTATGGGACAGCTTAATTTGGGGCAGGCTGGATTTATTGCAATTGGTGGATATTCAGCGGCATTTATTTCTAAAAATATTAGTAAATTACAATTTACCTCCAATTATACAATTGATTTTAGTATCATTGTTTGGTGGACTAGTTGCGGCTGTTTTTTTGGATTTTTGGTTGGTGGAAGTACGCTTAGATTAAGAGGAGATTATCTTGCAATCATTACTTTAGCATTTGGAGAAATAGTAAAATATATTATTCAGAATTTAGATTTTTTTAGGTGGAGCAACTGGATTAAACAACATTCCAACAATCTTGGATTTTTTTCAAACACTTATTTCATCGTAGTTATTTCAATTGTCATAATTACAATGGCAATGACCTCGAGAAAAAGGAAAGGAAATATTGTCAATTAGGGAAGATGAAATTGCGGCGGAAAAATATTGGAATCGGTCTAAATCGTGTAAAACTTCATGGATTTGCTTTTTTTCAGCATTTTTTTGCTGGAGTTGGAGGTTCGTTATTTGCCCATAATATTGGGATTTTGACACCTGATAAATTTGATTTTTTTATTCTCGATAGAAATTCTTGTTATGGTGGTACTTGGTGGACTTGGAAGTATTACGGGGGCGATTGTCGCTGCGACAATTTTGACATTGCTGAATGAAAGATTGAGAGATGTTTCACAATTTAGATATTTAATTTATGCAATTATCTTAATTTCATTAATGATTTTTCCGTCCAAAAAGGAATCTTTTGGAACGAAGGAATTTACATTCGCTGGAACAAAGAGAAGAATTAATCGGATTAGAAATTATAGAAATAATAAAAAAATGAAAAAAAGAGTAAAACTTAGAGATTTGAATTATAAATTTGAAGATTTTAAGAAAAAAATACAAAAAAACAAGTAAAATAGGAGAAAAAAATATGTCATTATTAAAAAAACGACAAATTTAGGAATATCTTTTGGCGGATTACGAGCTGTTGATGATGTAAATATTGAAATTAAGGATGGAGAGCTAGTTGGTCTGATTGGTCCAAATGGAGCTGGAAAAAAACGACAATTTTTAACTTGTTGACAGGTGTTTATAAACCAACTGACGGAGACATTTCTATAAATAAGGTCAGTATAAATAAAAAAACTACTCCACAAATAGTTGCTTTAGGAGTTGCCAGAACATTTCAAAATATACGGTTATTTAAGGAACTGACTGTACTTGACAATGTAAAGATGGCATTAAACAGCAGTATGAGCTATAACACTTTTGAAGCAATTTTTAGACTTCCGAAATTTTGGAAGGAAGAAAAGGAAATAACGGATAAGGCGTTGGATTTGTTGGATATTTTTGATATGGCTGAAATGGCAAATATTACGGCTGGAAACTTGTCTTACGGACAGCAGAGAAAATTGGAAATAGCAAGGGCTTTGGCTACAAATCCAAAATTATTGCTGCTGGATGAACCTGCGGCGGGAAATGAATCCAAACGAAACAAAAGAATTAATGAACACAATTAGCTTTATAAGAAATAAATTTAAAATTGCAATCTTGTTAATTGAACACGATATGGATTTGGTAATGGGAATCTGCGAAAGATTGTACGTATTGAACTTTGGAAAATTCATTGCTTCTGGGCTGCCTGAAGAAATTCAAAAATAATAAGGAAGTTATTGCTGCTTATTTGGGAGAATAAAAAATTTACAAAAAGTTGAACGAAAAAAATAAAATTAAACAAAAATAGAAAAAAAGGGAGAAGTTTTGTGAATATTTTTAAATGTAAATGATTTAAATGTTTATTATGGCGGAATCCATGCTATAAAAAAATATTTCATTTCATATAAAAAAAGGAGAAATTGTTTCTTTGATAGGGGCAAATGGAGCTGGAAAAACATCTACACTTCATGCTATTTCAGGGCTTGTACCAATAAAATCGGGAGAAATTTCTCTAAATGGAGAAAACGTAACTAATATTGACGCACATAAACTTGTCAGTCGTGGTATGGCACACGTGCCAGAAGGTCGTCGAATCTTTACAGAGCTGACAGTATTGGAAAATTTAGAAATGGGAGCATTTACAAGAAATGATGCTGAACAAATAAAAAAAGATATGGAACATATGTTTTCATTATTTCCAAGACTTGCCGAGCGTAAAAAACAGCTAGCAGGGACAATGAGTGGAGGAGAGCAGCAAATGCTGGCAATGGCAAGAGCTTTGATGTCAAGCCCTTCACTATTATTGCTGGATGAGCCGTCAATGGGGCTGGCACCATTATTAGTACAGGAAATTTTTAATATTATTGAAAGAATTAATAAAGAAGAAAATGTAACAATACTGCTGGTTGAACAAAATGCCAATATGGCACTATCAATTGCAGACAGAGGATATGTTCTGGAAACAGGTAAAATTATTCTGGAAGGAACTGGGAAGGAACTGCTTACAAATCCTGATATTAAGAAAGCTTTATCTGGGAGGATAAGAAATAGAATTTTTTTACTTTTTGAAAAAAACTATCTTGAAAAAGTTTATGAGCTTTTTGGGATGGTTTTTTTCTTTTGAAGAGTTTAAAAAAAGAAAAAAATTAAGATTTTTTTCCTAGTTTTATAAGATTTATTTAGAATTATGTTTTATAATTTTTCCAATACATCTTTTTAATAACACTTGGTTTAAAAATACTATACATATTTTTTTACTTTCTTTAGTTTGATAATTTATAAAATTTTCATTAGAAATATTAAATTTATTTTTTTAAAAAGCTTAATTAAAAAAATCAATTTTATTATAAGTAAAATAAAATGTATTGAGGGTACAATATTAAAGATATAGTTTTTCAAATATTGAAAAATTTTATAAAAATATTTATTTATGGAAGGAAAAATAATATGAATAAAAAGATTACTGCAATTATAATTGCAGCCTGTGTTGCAATATTTGCATTTTTTTAATTACAGGCAAAAAGTAAAGATAGAGCAGGAAAAAAACAAAAACAAGAAATGTTAAAAACTCAAAATGACCAGCAAATGGCACAAGTAACTACTTCACAAGAAACATCGGCACCAGTAGTTGCTAAAAAAAGGACAAATTATGAGGCGAAATTAATGGATAAAATGGCATCAGTTGATGAAAAATTATCCATATAAAGCATATCAAAGTTGGGATGTAGAGCTAAATAAAAATTTATAAACTTTTAATGTCAGAACTTCCAGAAACACAAAAAAACAAAAATTACGAAATGAAGAAAGAGCTTGGTTAAAAACGAATGGTTAATGAAGTGAATAAATCTCTTGATGAAAGCTGTGGAGTAGATGAAAACGGTAAAAGGTTAATGTGTGGAACTTTAGATAACATTGATGAAGCAAATATAAAATTACAAATGGTAAAAATCTCGAACAATAGAACTTGCTAGAATGTATGATGATTTGCATAGATAAATACGATTGGAGAAATTTGTTATGAAAAAAAGTTATTAATTTTAATTTTTATGTTGGGAATGATTTCATTCGGAGAAAGTGTGAGTCAAACTGTTGCTCGAATTAGAAAAAGATTATAATGAAACGAATAATTATAAGAATTATCGAGTTGAAACAGAAGAATTTGATATGAGTGAAGGAGCAGTTGAGAAAAAAATATTATAGAAATGGTGATTTAAGAAAAAGTTGTTACTGAAATGTATACAGGTTGGGGAAATGTTATAACGGAATATTATTTAAAAAAATGGAAAAAACATATTTTTAAATATCGTACACAATATGTAGATCCGACAAACAGTACTTCAAAAAGAAAGATTTTTATTACAACGAAGATGAAGTTTTAGTAAGATATATTGATGAAAATGGAAGAATTTATGATGATGAAGATGGATTGTATGATATTGATAATAGTGAAACTTGGAATTAAGTAAACTACAATTTAAAAAAATTATTTTTTTAGAAATAGAAATTTGGAAATAAATGTTAATAAAATTTAAATATAAAAATAAGAAGAGAGGTATAGAAAATGAAAAAAATTTTTTTAATAATAATAGGAATTATGATGTCAATTAGTATCAACAATTTTTTTCAGCAACTAAAAAAGAGCGGCAGGAAAAATGCAACAAACTCCACAAAGTGTGGCAGTGAATTTTATAAATAATTATTTTTAAGGCGTATACATCGGGGAAATAGATATAGACCAATGGGTATATGACAATAGTTCAATAACTCAAAGATATAGAGAGGAATATAGAAATGAAGTACTTGCAAATGAAAAATTGTTCTGCTGATGGAACTATAGATGAATGTTCATTTCCTATAAGAGATCAAGGTGGAGATTTGTATACAGGAAAAATTTAAAGCTGTAAATTATAATTCATCGACTGGATACGTTACAGTAAAAACCAACACAATTTGATAGTGAATCTGATACATATAGAATAAAAAAGTAATTAAATCAAATGGTAAGTGGATGATAGACGATGTTACACATTAATATTTAATATTATGGTGTAAATGTAAAAAAATTAAATATAAGGTGATTTTTTTATGAGAAAAAAATAGTAATGCTATTAGGAATGTTAATTTTATCAGTAATTTCTTATTCATATCAACATAGATTATCAGAACTACTTGATAATTTTGGATATACATTATGCACTTCCGTAGAACCTTCTGAATATCAATATGAAAAAGGGAGTTTTACGTGTAAATTTAAATGGTTGTAGTTATGATCGAGCCAACTATTTTAATAATGATTTTTTTTAGTTCGTTGACTATGGGTATAAGAGCAGATAATATATCAGAATTAAAAAAATATCTTAATAACAATGATGCAGTTGTAATGCTTAAATGTGGAATAAAAAGGATATACAGATTTTTTTATAAAGCAGCATATATTGAGGTGCAAAGAAAAGATATTGTTATTACTGATTATAGTAATTTTTGGAGAAATATAAAAAGTAAATATGATGATTATGGATGTATTCCAAAAATAATATATTATAGATAAAAATTTTACAAAGGCTGTTTTGATTATTAACAGCCTATTTATATATCATTTTTTTATGTCCAACTTCAATAACTAAAAATTTGTACCTCCTTATCTTTAATTAAAGCTAAAAATTCTATAGTCTCCAACTCTGTATCTCCACTTTCCTTTATGATTTCCTGTTAATGCTTTTTCCATATAATCTGGGATTTTTCACATTTATCTAAATTATTTTTCAATAAAATTCCAAATTTTTTTGCTCGTATTTTTTTATCTAATTTTTTTAGTTGTTTTAACGCAATTTCATCAATTATAACATTGTAATGCATACTAAAAAAATCCAACTCTTTTCTTGCTTCTTCCCAGCGAATATTTTTTTTAGTATATTTACTTTTTTTCTATGGCTTTATCTAAAAATTTTTAAGTCATTTGAATCTTCTAATTTTTCTAGTAATATTTTTTTAGATAAGAAGTTGCATTTTCTCCAGTTTCTTTTTAAGATTTCGGAAAAATGCTTTTTTTCTTGTTCATTATTTAACTCTATAGTATATTGACTCATTATGTATCATCTCCTTTATAAATCATTTCTTATATTATATCATATTTTTTTATAAAAAAAGAAAATAATTTTTTTAAAATTATAAACTTGAAAAAAAGCCTTGTATTTATCATACTTATTTCAATACTATAAAAAAATTTCTGAAAAAAATGAAAAAAATTTTTGAAAAAAAGTATTGACAAAAATTAAAAAAATGTAATATTATATATCTATGATTAGCACTAAGGGTTAGAGAGTGCTAACAAGAAAAAGGAAGGTGCCAAGATGAATGATAGAGAGCGATTAATTTTAAAGGCTATTATCAAACATTATCTGGAATTTGGTGAAAGTGTGGGATCACGGACGCTGGAGAAAAAGTATAACATTGGAGTGTCGTCAGCGACTATTCGAAATACAATGGCAGATTTGGAAGATAAGGGCCTAATTGTAAAAACACATACATCTTCTGGACGTATTCCGACAAGTGAAGGATATAAGCTGTATGTCGATGAGCTTTTGAAAATTAGGGATATTTCTCAGGAGGAAAAGGCGAAAGTCATGCAGGCGTACAATAAGCGGATGAATCAGATCGATATGATATTTGAGGAAACATCCAGGCTATTGTCAAAAATTAGTCAATATGCCGGAGTTGTATTAGAGCCGGCGTTTACGCAGGAAGCTGTAAAAAAAGTAAAACTGGTGCATATTAATGAAACGACTGTGCTTGCCGTAGTTGTAATGAATTCTTTCCTTACAAAAAATCTGAATATTTTTCTGGAAAAACCTGTAACTGAAAAATGAAGTGGAAGCAATAAATAGTTTTTTTGAACGAAAAAAATTGCAAATAGTCAGTATTTTTACATTGTCTGACTTGAAAGATTTTTTCACAAATACAAATTTATTTTTGCAAAGCGATTTCGAGGATAATGGAATTTCCGATGAAGGAAAATTATTTTTTGAAGGAGGAACGAATTTAATTGAAAATAACGCATCCGATGTAATGAACCTTATAAACCGAGTAAAACTGTTTAATAATCCGAATGATTTGCGGAATGTGTTTTCACAGTTTTTGCAGATGGAGGAATTTAAGGATGGAGAAGTGAATGTGATTTTTTTGGAGAAGATTTGAAAATCGCAGGACTTGAGGACTTTTCGTTTGTATTTTTCGGTTTACACGCTTAATAATGCGAAGGGGATTATTGGTGTGATTGGGCCAAAGCGGATGGAATATTCAAAGACGGTTGGACCTCGTTGAATATGTGGCAGAAGAAGTAAATCAGTTATTAAATCAAAAAAATAAATAAGAAGGAGAGTGGGTTTTTTTAAATGTCGGAAAAAAAGATTTGGAAAAAGGAAAAATTTGGAAGGTGAAGCTGTACAAAATGAGGCGGTTGAGGAACAAAAATGAAAATGCAGAAAAATAAAGCCGCTGAAAAAAAGTATGGAGGGAACTTCTGATGATTAGGCAATAAGGTAAAAAAATTGGAAGCTGAACTTCAGGAATGGAAAAAAATTCATACACAAGAAAGTTAGCTGAATTTCAAAACTTTGCAAAAAGGAAAGAAAATGAAGTTGCTGAAATGAGAAAAATACGCTTCTGAAGAAATTGTCGTTAAATTGCTGGACAATATAGATAATCTGGAAAGAGCGGTTGACGCCTCGAAGGAAAGTCAAAACTTTGATTCATTAATCGAAGGAGTTAACATGATTTTTGAATAATTTGAAGCATTTATTGACTGAAGAAGGCGTGGAAGAAATTGAAGCGGCTGGAAAAAGAGTACAATCCTTACGAACATAAAGCAATGATTACTGAAAACAAAGAAGAACTGGATGACAACATAGTTGTGCAAGTTTTTCCAAAAAAAGGGTACAAGATGAAAGGGAAGGTTGTAAGGCCTGCGATGGTAACAGTTAATAAGAAATAGTAAAAAAATGAAATTTAAAAAAATAAATAAATTTGAAAAAATTATAATAAAAATATTTGATAATTAAGGAGAATGATAGATATGAGTAAAAATAATAGGAATAGATTTAGGGACAACAAACAGCTGCGTGGCAGTTATGGAAGGTGGAAACTTTTCGATTATACCAAATTCTGATGGTGGAAGAACTACTCCGTCAGTTGTAAATATTAAGGATAATGGAGAAATTATTGTAGGGGAAATTGCAAAAAAGACAGGCTATTACAAATCCTGATTCAACTGTAATTTCGATTAAAAACACAAATGGGATCTGATTACAAAGTAAATATTCATGGAAAAGATTATACACCGCAAGAAATTTCAGCCATGATATTGAAAAAATTGAAAAAAGATGCTGAATCTTACTTGGGAGAATCTGTAACAGAAGCTGTAATTACAGTGCCTGCATACTTTACAGATGCACAAAGACAAGCAACAAAGGATGCTGGGGAAATTGCTGGACTTAAAGTTCAAAGAATTATAAATGAGCCAACAGCGGCTGCATTATCTTATGGATTAGATAAGAAAAAAGAGGAAAAAGTATTAGTATTTGATTTGGGTGGAGGTACATTTGACGTATCTGTGCTTGAAATTGGGGATGGAGTTGTGGAAGTTATTTCAACTTCTGGAAATAACCACTTAGGTGGAGATAATTTTGACCAAAAAAATTATTGACTGGTTAGCTGATGAATTTAAAAAAGAAACTGGAAATTGACTTGAGAAATGATAAGATGGCAATCCAAAGATTGAAAGATGCGGCAGAAGACGCTAAGAAAAAAATTATCAACTACACTAGAAACACAAATTTCATTACCATTTATTACAATGGACGCAACAGGGCCTAAACATTTGGAGAAAAAATTGACTCGTGCGGCATTTGATGAATTGACAAAAGACTTGGTTGAAGCAACTAAAGGGCCAGTAAAACAAGCGTTGGAAGATGCTGATTTAAGCCCTAGCGATATTGATGAAGTATTATTAGTTGGAGGTTCTACAAGAATTCCAGCGGTTCAAGAATGGGTAAAATCTTTCTTAGGAAAAGAACCTAACAAATCAATCAACCCTGATGAAGTAGTTGCGGCAGGAGCAGCAATTCAAGGTGGAGTTTTAATGGGAGATGTTAAAGACGTATTATTATTAGATGTAACTCCATTATCATTAGGAATTGAAACAATGGGAGGAGTATTTACTAAAATTATCGAAAGAAATACTACAGTTCCTGTTAAAAAATCGCAAGTATTCTCAACAGCGGCAGATAATCAGCCAGCAGTATCAATAGTTGTATTGCAAGGGGAAAGAGCAAGAGCTGCTGACAACCATAAATTAGGAGAATTTAACTTAAACGATATTCCACCTGCACCAAGAGGAGTGCCTCAAATCGAAGTAACATTCGACATTGACGCAAACGGAATTGTACACGTTTCAGCGAAAGACTTAGGAACTGGAAAAGAAAATACAGTAACAATTTCTGGAAGTTCTAACTTGTCTAAAGACGATATTGAAAAAAATGAAACGTGACGCAGAAGCAAACGAAGCGGAAGATGCTAAATTTAAAGAATTAGTAGAAGCTAGAAACCAAGCGGATCAATTGGTAATTTCTACTGAAAAAAACTATAAAAAGAAAAACGAAGATAAACTTCAAGGAACTGAAAAAGAAGACATCGAAAAAGCAATCGAAGACTTGAAAAAAGTAAAAGACGGAGATGACTTGGATGCAATCAGAAAAGGAATTGAAGACTTATCAAAAGCAGCACAAGGATTTGCAACAAGAATGTACCAAGAAGCAGCTCAAGCTCACCAAGCACAAGGTGGAGAAGCAGCTGGAGAAAAATAATAACTCTAGTGCTGATGATGTGGAAGATGCAGAAGTTGTGGATTAATTTAAGAAATATAGAACTAAAAGCAAAAAGAATATTGTGGAGAAGGGGAATTAGTTCTCCTTCTTTTGTAAAAAAATAATTGATTTTTTTACGAAAAAAAGTATATACTAGGGATATACTTTTTAAAAAAAGGAGAAATTGTTATGACAGAGGTTTCAAAAAATACAAAAAAATGGGGAAATAGTCAAGGTATCAGAATACCTAAAAAAATGTTAGAAACGCTAGATTTAAAAAGTAAATGACAGTATTTCAATTGAAGAAGGGGAAAATTGCTTGAAAAATAAAAAAAGTAGAAGAAAAAAATTGAGTAATATTGACAAATTATTTTTTTAAATTACGATGGTGAATATGAAAAAAATAGATTTAGACTGGGATAATGAGGTTGGTAAAGAAGTATGGTAAAAACAAGGGATATAATAAAAAAATAAACTTTAATCCAAATAAAGGGCATGAGCAGGCAGGATATAGACCAGCTTTTAGTTATTAGTAACAACACATATAATAATCGAACTAAAATGGCAATTATCTGTCCAATAACTAACACATTGAAAGAATTTCCGCTACATATAGAATTAGATGAAAGAGTAGATACAACTGGTGTAATACTCTGTGAGCATGTTCGTGCAATGGATATTTATGAAAGAGGATACAAATATATAGAAAAAAATTACCAAAAGATTTATTAAAAAAAGTATCGGAAATTATTGGGTTTGAAATTGAGGTTGTGTAGAAATAAAAATCTTTAAAAAAAGGATGTGTTAAGGATGGAAAGTACAATAAATACTTTAAAAATATGGAAATGTTGAAATTACAGTTGCGGATAGAGGAGCGGAATTAAGAAGTTATAAAGTGGATGGAGAAGAGTTTATGTGGGACAGAAAACCTGAGTTTTGGGCTGCTACTTCGCCTGTGCTGTTTCCGTTTGTTGGGACTATAAAAAAATGGGGCTTATAGTTACAACGGAAAAGAATATAAAAATTTCTACACGGCATGGGTTTGCTCGGACTGAGGATTTTGAACTGGTTGAGAAAAAATGAAAAATTCTTTTGAAGTTTAGATTTTTCTTCAAATAAGGAAACTTTGGAGAAGTATCCGTTTGAGTTTGAACTGTTTATAACTTATACAATTTCTGGAAATATTTTGGAAATTGGGTATAATGTTGTGAATAAGAATAATTCTGATATGTATTTTTTTCGCTTGGGACACATCCTGCATTTGCACTTGATGTAAATGATGACATAAAATTGAGTGATTATTATTTGGAATTTGAAAAAAATGAAACTTCGCAAAAAAATATAAACTTACTAATAATGGGCTAGTTTTTGATGAAAAAGTTGATTATTTGAATAATACTAACAAGATTCAAATTACTGAAAATGTATTTGATGATGATGCAATAGTATTTGAAGGTTTAAAAATCAGAAAAAGTTACAATAAAAAAATAATAAAAAAATTCTAAAGAATTAAGCGTTGAATATAAAGGATTCTCGTATATTGCATTTTTGGAGTAAGCCAAAAAGCTCCTTATGTGTGTATAGAACCTTGGTATGGAATTTCAGATTTTGAAAACTGTACAGGGAAATTGGAAGAAAAGACAGGGATTCTAAAATTGGAAAAATGGTGAAAACTTTTTTTGCAAAATTAATTGTAAAAAGGTAAAAAAATAACGAAAAAAATTGAAAAAAACTCAAATTTAGTGTTGGCTTTTATTGGGAAATTAGGTTATAATATGTTTACTTAGCTTTTAAAAACCAATTATTAAATGATTATAATTTTTTTAGTAGGTATTTAAAGTTTAATATAAACTTAAAAAATTATAAATTCCTAATAATTAGAGAATATTTGTGGAATATTATAATAGAAGGACGTGAAAATGATAAATACATTTAAGGAAAGGATGAATAGAATTGCAAATTTAATAGGTTCCATTTCTTTTTGGAATATTAGCTTATAGATATTCACGACTCATTCCAGAAATTCATATATTTATATTTGCTTATTTTTTTAATTGTTTTGGGAGTATGTTTTTCTTATATATAAATCAGTAAAAGCCTGGATTTGAAAAATGGGGTTGCAGATGCGGCAATTTTTTTACGATAATTCACTTGATAAGAATAGGGCCAGAATTAAAAATTATTTTTTTATTTGGGGCTTACATTTTTATTTCAATAAGTTCAATTTTTTTCATAAAAATTAAGCAAGATGAAAAAAAGGAAAGGATCCTTTGAGGGGAATTTTATACTTCTTTATTGTTATTGTTGTGGTAGTGTTATTTTTTTAGAACGTCCAACAATATGGTGGGAATTAACAAGTTTTGATGTTATTAACGACACTATGTGGTTATTCTTTGGATTAGTAAGTCTCGCGATAAGTATTTGACAGTTTATATTTTTGTATAATTTGAAATAAAAAATGATAGATAAAATAAAATTTGCAGAAGTGGAAAGGATAAAGGATAGAAAAATGGCAAAAAAAGATTATTATGAAGTGCTTGGTATACCCAAAAACGCTTCGGAACAGGATATAAAAAAAGCGTATAGGAGTATGGCAAAAAAATATCATCCAGATAGAAACAAGGACAATCCTGAAGCTGAAGCCAAATTTAAGGAAGTACAAGAAGCAAATGAAGTATTAAGCGATCCGCAAAAAAGGGCGGCTTATGATCAATATGGACATGCAGCATTTGAAAATGGGGGAGCTGGAGCAGGTGGCTTTGGTGGACAAGGTTTTGGAGGCTTTAGCGGTTCTGGAGGATTTGATTTTGAAGATTTAGGAGATATTTTTGGAAGTTTTTTTGGTGGAAGAAGTCGTAGTCAAGGACCAAGAGTGCATCAAGGATCTGATTTGAGATATAATCTAAAATTAACTCTTGAAGAAGTAGCTTTTGGTACAGAAAAAGAAATAAAATATAAAAGGAGAAGGACAATGTAAAACTTGTCATGGAAGTGGTGCTGAACCAGGGCATCATATGAAAACCTGTGATAAATGTAATGGTTCAGGAAGTATAAGACTTCAGCAAAGAACAATGTTTGGAGTGCAAAGTGTAATTCAAGAATGTGATAAATGTCATGGAACAGGAAAAATACCTGAAAAAGAATGTCACAGCTGTCACGGAACAGGTCTTGAAAAAGAAACATATACAAGAAAAGTAAGATTTCCATCAGGTATTGAAACTGGACAGAGATTAGTAGTAAGAGAAGGTGGAAATGCAGGGGCAAATGGTGGAATCTTTGGAGATTTATATGTATATGTGACTGTTGAGAAACATGATATTTTTGAAAGAATCAGCGAATATGACATTCATTGTGAAGTGCCATTAAAAAAATGACAACAGCTATTTTAGGTGGAGAAGTGGAAGTTCCTACACTTAAAGGCAAGAAAAAAATTGTAATTCCTGAAGGAACTCAAAATGGAAAAATATTTAGATTGAGAAATGAAGGAATTAAGTATAGCCGAAGTGAAAACAGAGGAGATGAAATTGTCGAAATAAAAGTAGAAACTCCAACAAATCTTACTGAAAAACAAAAAGAAATTTTAAGGGAATTTGACGGAGCATTAGATAACAAGAAAAAAATTATAAAAAAAGCACATTCTTTTTAAAGATAAGATAAAAAAAGATTTTTTTAGTAAATTTGAAAAATTGAAAAATTTTTGGTAAATAATTAAAAAAATTTTTAAGTAAAAAAACTAGAAATGTAATTAAAAAAAGTCGAAATAAATCTGTTTATTTAAAAATTTCAGAAAAAAATTTCGACTTTTATTTTTTTATTTGGATAAAAATTAATTATTTAATGCTAAAAAAATATGTTTAACATAATTTTTTTGTGCTTTCCAGAAGCTTTTTCTTCACTTAAGCTCTCTGTAGCATCAAAAAGAATATAATGTGAAAGCAAGTTTGCCTTGATATATTCAACAGTAGCCTCAAATACAACTAAAAATTTTATTTTTTTCAGAAAACATAAAAATCAAATTCATCATAATATAAATTTTCTGATTTTTCCATTTACTATTTGTTCATTAATATTTCCTAAGGAAATCTTATAATTAATTTTTTTCCCTGTTGTTCCAATATATTCCAAATCTTTTTGTGAAACTACATATCCTACATCTTTCTTATCTTGTAATTTCGAAGTTCTTAATTTTGATACGATTTGCTTAATTGCATCTTCATAATTTATTTTGGCAAGTTCTGTTCCATCTTTACTTTTAATTGCAATTATTTTTATTTTTTTTGACTGTAATTTTATATTTTTTTCAGATTCATTTTCTTGATTTATTGGGTCTTCATTATCAACTTTTTTTGTAAGATATAAAGTTGTCGTAACCTGTTGTATCGGATATAAGTTCAGCATTTTCACTATTTTTTACTCTATATGCGACAACTTCCTTTTCATCGTAATTTTCTCCATTCTCATCTTCATTTCTAACTATGTAATAATCTTTCCAAGATTCTTTCACATCCAGTGCTTTTTTTCTAAATCTTCAAGAGTTGAATAAACTTCCCCTTTTTCATTTTTGAAATTTAATTTCTGAATGTCGCTATTGCTAGAAATATATTGAATTGTTGTATGAATGTGGCTTCCTTGTCTATTAGTCAGTTTCTGTGTTATTTTAGAAATTTTTCCATCTTTTAATGCTCCATATTTTACAAGCATTCTTTTTAATCTTTCTTTTTGACTGAAATTACTTACACTTTTTGGCACTAAACGGAGTATAGACTGCGATTACTACACAGGCGATTAAACTTATGAAAATACCTGTAATATTCATTTTTCTGATGAATAAAAATCACGCAGAAAAAGTAGCCAGAATATTAAGATTAGTACATAGTACCGTTTTTTTCTGTAATTCCGTATTGATAAATTCGTTGGAAAAGTGCAAATAGTGAAGCAAATATTAAAGGTATTGAAAAAAATATGGAAAAATATTTTTTTGAAATTTCCCAAGAATTTATCTTTTTTGTGTAAATGGTGTTATTAAAAATCATAATGATAACACTAAATGCTGTGTACCAAAGCACAAGATGAGAAATTAATCCTTTTGGTAATTGCATAGAAATAACAACCTTAGCCATATAAATATATAAAAACACCTGTGTAAATAACAATTAACGGAATAATTACAAACTTAATCAATAAATTGAAAAATAGATGGAAATTTATAGTTTTCTAAATCGTCATCAGGTTTTTTTAATAAAGATAGAAATAGCGATGCTCCAAATACTTCAGCTATAAACCAGAAAGAATACGTGGTTAATCTGAAAAAGAAGTCATTGTTAGAACTAAAAAAAGAGATAACTTATTGTTGTTAAAACTATTGCAATTCCAACAAAGAGAACAGCTGCAAAAGATATATGTTATAACAAAATCTGAAAATTCAGACTGTAGATATTTTTTTCCTTATTTTCTTTGTTTAAAATAGGAATTAATACAAATAGAATAATGGAAATAGGAATCAATGCCCAAAAATTTAAAAATTATTATAATCATTAGTTTGCAAATAATCTACATAAAAAAATAATTGATAAAAACAAGCGTTATAAATGAATAGATTCCTCTAACCAGCCATTTATTTTTTTTCATAAAAAAATACTTTTTCTCGAATTATTTCGCACATCCCTGTAATAAAAAAATGCTGCCAAACAAAAAGAAGATTAACTTCAATAAATTCATCAGACTGAAAAATTTCTAACTTCGGCTATGTATATTCCTGTAATGAAATGCATAAAAGTTAAAAATAATTGTTATTGGAAATCGCTCAAATCCACTTTTTGAAATGTGAAAGTAGTTTTTACATTTTCTTTAATTTTTCATAATAATCACCTCTTACTATATTTCAATTTTTTTCTCCAAAAAGTTAAATAAATGGAAAAAAACTATTTATTTCACAATAATAATAACATTTTTTTGATTAAAGAAAAAAATGAGAAGAATCATTATAATTTCCTGTTCTTTTTAAAAATTATTTAAATTTTAAAATTATTATTTTTTTACTCTGTTAAATAACAAATCAATATGGTATAATTCAATGTAAGTTTGTTACTATAAACTTAAAAAAATCAGATTAATTGCATTGTTTGAGCAGCGAATTTTAGAATGACTTTAAAAATTTTTGAAAGTAATCAAAGGGGGATTATTATGAAAAATAAAATATGTTATTATTTTTTTGTGATGCTGTTAATTGCAGGTAATTTTTTTAAGACTTTTAATTGAAGATAAAAAAATATTCCTGAGATTGAAATCAGCAAGGAAAAAAATTATAAGAAGGATAAAGCGAAAAAGGAAACCGATTTAACAAAAAAAGCAATGTAAAATTTGATATTAACAATATCGAATACAAGGATTTGCTAAAATTGGGGATTAATAAGAATAAAGCTGAAAAAAATTTGTAAAATATCGGGATGAAGTTGGAATTATTAAAAAAATATTGATGAAGTAAAAAAATGTTTCAGGCTTTGGAAAGACAGGGCTAGAAATCGCACAAAAAAATTTCTATTTGTGGATAATGAAAAAAATAAAAAAATTCAAAAAGAGAATTATGGACGTGAAATTGTAAAGTATAATATCAATAAATTAAACGATAAGGAATTAAAAAAATAGGATTTTTTTAAATAAGGAAATAAAAAAACTGCTTTCCTGAAATTGAAAAAATAACATAAGGTCAAATGTAGATTTGGAAAAGATTATTGGAAAAAGAGCGTTATGTAGAAATTGAAGACAAAAATAAAAATTTATAGAATAAAAAAAGTAACAACTTAAATTTATTTAATAACTTTAATATTTGCCGCTTTAACAATCTAATAATCTGATTGGATTTGACATTTTGATTTAAAAAAATCTAAATTATAAATAATAAAAATATGAAAGGAGTTTTTTTCATAAAAAAATGAGCTTGTTATCAGATATCGCAGTACCTATTGCGAAGTTAGTAAATATGAAAAAAATATAAGGAAAAAGATTTTCTTAATCCAAGAAGGGACACAGATTTTTTTAAATAAAAAAACTTTGATAAGTCATTAAATACGCACGAGCAGTTTATTGATGGATTTCAAGTTTTGACAGTTTTTTTCAAATAAAAAGTTCCAATAAACATGTGATTTTTCCTTCATGGTGGAGCTTTATGTAATGCGTGCAGTCCGAGCTCACAAAAAAATATCATTGAAAAAAATTAGTAAAAAAACATATCACTTGAAGATAACTTTCATTGATTATCCATTAGCTCCTGAAAAATACTGTGGAAAAAAGCCCACAAAGTGGTAATGGATACATACGAAAAAAATTACCGAGCAGTATAAAGATGATGAATTTTACTTGTTTGGTGACTCTTCTGGCGGCGGACTGGCACTTTCGTTTTTTTACAAAGGCTAAAAAGGAAAAAAAGAATTACCTTTTCCATCAAAAAAACGGTGTTGATGTCTCCATGGGTAGATGTGTCCATGACGAATGAAGAAATAAAGGATTTTGAAGAAAAAGACCCGATTTTACCTTTAAATGGGCTAATTGTGACAGGAAAGCAGTTTGCAGGGGATTTGGATGTGAAAAATCCGTTAATTTCACCAATTTATGGAAATATGGATAATCTTGGAGAGATTTTTTTCTGATTTTTGGAACAAATGAAATTTTTGTATCCAGATTGCTTAAAAACTAAGTGATATGCTTGAAATTGCAGTAGGAACGACTATGGAAATAAAAATAGGCGAAAATTTGTGCCACGACTGGATTTTAGCACCTTTGAAGGAATCAGAAGAAACTGTTAATGAAATAGGCGATTTTTTTGCAAATATGCTAAACTCCTTTTAATATCGAACTGATAAAAATTAAATAAACCTAGGTTTTTGAACAAAATAGTCATAACTTTTAAGTTTAGTTTTTAAAGTGATTTTACGAGAGTTAAAAAAATATTTTCTGAAAAAAATAAAAATATAAAAAAATAAAAACTGATAAGGATTTTTAAATCTATGGATAAAAAAATTAAAAAGATGAAAAATAAAGAAATGATAAATAGAATTAATAAGGAAAAAAACGAAGAAATTCAAAAAAATTTTACAAAAAAATATCAAGCAAAAATATTGATATAGCGATAAAAAAATTATAAAAAAAGGCTTGGGAAGGCACAGAAAAAGAAGTTTTTGCAGAAATGGCATTTTGTATTTTAACACCACAGTCAAAAGCTAAGAATGCTTGGCAAGCAATTACAAATTTAGTGGAAAATGGATTGCTATACAATGGAGAGCCTGAAGAAATTGTGGAATTTCTAAATATTGTAAGATTTAAAAAAATAATAAATCGCGATATTTGGTTGAATTTCGTGAACTGATGACACGAGATGGAAAAATTACAGCCTAAGAAAAATTTTTATCAGAAATTGACGATACTTTTGAAAAAAAGAAAATGGATTTTGAAAAATGTTAAGGGAATGGGATTAAAGGAAGCAAATCACGTGTTGAGAAATCTTGGATTTGGAGAAAATATCGCAATTTTAGACAGACATATTTTTAAGAAATTTAAAAAGAACTTAATGTAATTGAAGAAATTCCAAAATCCATAAGTGAAAAAAATATTATGAAATCGAAGAAAAAAATGCGGGAATATTCAAAAATTTTCAAAAAAATAAAAATGGATGAGCTGGACTTAGTTTTTATGGTACAAAGCAAACTGGCGAAATTTTTAAATAAAAACTTACATTCTATAGTGAAAAATCTAAAAAAATATGGTAGAATACTACTAGAAATTTATTATAAAAAAATAATTAAAATCTAATAATTGTGAATAATTTTTTTAAATAAAATTAATGTTCTCAAAAAAATAATCATGGTAACAAAAATTTAAAAACGAAATGTAAAAAAATATTGAAAGGAAAAAAATTATTATGACTAAAAAAATTTAAATAGCACTAATAAAGATGTCAAAAATTTTAAAAAAATACAACTTTAAGAATAATTCTATACTTATCGGATTAGCTGCTTTAGTAATAAGCTGTGGTGGTGGAGGTGGTGGAGTCGGTACATCAATAAAACCAACTCCAACTCCTAATACACCAAGTGATTCCACTCCAGCAATAGGCTGGAATGACTCAACAGTTTCATACAACAAAAACAATCCAAGTAATAAGCCAGATACGACTTTAACAGGTTCTGGAGTTAATATAGGAATTATTGATATAGCTTTTGAAAATCCAGCATTTGCTTCTGATCTTACAGAAAAATTTGGAACTCGTTTAGAAAAACTTACGGTTCCAGATTTTACTCCTACTTATCTTCCAGACGAAGATCACGGTATAGCTGTGGCTGCTTTGGCAGCTGGTTCTACTGAAGGGATTGCAAAAGAGGCAAAAGTATATATAGTTGATGCTGCTAAGAAAGGACCAGATCCTAAAGATTCAAGTAAGGAAAAAACACATCCTGAAGTATCATTAGATATGTATCGTGCATTGAAAAATAAAGGTGTCACTATTTATAACCAGTCATTCGGATCTGATACATTACAGGAATCAGATACTGCTACTTACGCTGATAAAATGGGAAGAGCTGCTGTAAGATTTTATGAAGAAGAAGTAAATAATGGTTCATTATTTGTATGGGCTGCTGGAAATGTTTCTACGGATAAGCAGCCAACACTTGAAGGTGGGTTACCTTATTTTAATAGTTCTTTAGAAAAAGGATGGATAAATGTGGTTGGTTTAACTGCAAAAGAAGGAGCTGAAAGTGGTAACCGTAATTGGAATAATTTAAAGGCTTTGTCACCAGCTGGAGTTGCAAAGAATTGGACTGTTACAGTATTAGGAGATCAGCACTATAAATTAAAAACACAATATTACATCGGTAGCGGTTCTTCATTTGCAGCACCAATTGTAACAGGAACCGCCGCATTGATTAAACAAAAATACCCTTGGATGGATGGAAGCCTAATTCGTCAAACAATTTTATCTACAGCTACAGATATAGGAGAAAGAGGTGTCGATGAAATTTATGGATGGGGACTTCTAAACATTGATAAAGCGTTAAAAGGACCTGCTTTATTCAGTAAACAGCTTGCATTGTCTGATAATGTAGTTATTAATATTCCGAGTGGTACTTATACTTTTTCAAACAATATTTCAGGAGATGCTGGATTAATTAAAAATGGAGAAGGAGAACTGATATTATCTGGAAATTCTACATTTACAGGAGACACTAGAGTAAATGCGGGAAAAGTAAGAGTAAATGGACGTTATAAATCAGCATTAAGTATAGGAAGACAAGCTATTCTTTCTACAGGTAATGCTCTAATCCAAAATAATATTACGAATGAAGGAATACTAGAAAATACAGGAACTACACAAATTATTGGAAATTATCAGTCTTTAGGAAATTCAAAAAAATCATAGCTGATTTAAACTCTAACCTATACGTAAAAGGACAAGTCAGTCTAAATAATTCACAACTTGAATTAAAAACCAGAAGAAAATGGAGAAAGAAAAATATATAACGTCTAATGGAATCACACAAGATGTAATCACTTCAGATAATAAAATTGAAGGAAACTTTAAAGATGTCAGCACTGATGAATTGTTAAATGCTAATATTAACCAGAATGAAAAATTCTATTTCTACAAAATTAAACAGAAAAAAATGTTCTGGAATATGCAAAAGAGACAAAAGCCGATGAAATGCAGCAAAATACTGCGCAGAATATAGAATCAGCTTTTCAGAAATTAGATGAAGAAATTGAAAATGGAAAAGCAGGAAATCTATCCAGTTTTGAAAAGAAAGCCGCTACATTGCAGGCTCTTGACCTTACAAACAGAGCGGCAATTCTGGACAGTCTTTCAGGACAGATTTACGCATCAGCGCAGGCTTTAACTTTCCAGCATTCACAGACTGTAAATAAGGACTTGTCAAATAGGCTGGTTATGCTTGGAACTCTTGACAATGTTGGAGATAATTTTGGACTGTGGGTTTCAAGCTTTGGAGCAAATGGTAAGCTGGAACAGAACGGATACGGTAAAGGAGACACAAAAGTCTTTGGTGGACAAGTTGGGATTGACAAGCAGTTTGGAGATAATCTGATTCTAGGGACAGCACTTTCCTATTCAAAAGCCGACGTTAAATTTAACAGATATGGTGGAAAATCAGATGCCAGCAACTTTGGAATTTCATTATACGGAAGATTAGGGAATAAGGATATCCCTTGGTATTTACAAGGACGTTTTGGAGTTGGATTTGTTGACAGTGATGTTGAAAGGGATATCATATTGAGCAGTAATGACTATTCAAGAGCAAAAATTAACCACAATGATAAAGTTTACTCAGGATATGTGGAAACAGGATATGACATTAAGAACAGCAATGGAGACTTTGTTGTGACACCGTTTGCAGGAATTACTCACGATACAGTTACAAGAGGTTCATTCTCGGAAGACAAGAGCCAGTTTGGACTAAAAGCCAACAAGAAGAATTACAGCCAGACATCAGCATTGGCAGGAGTGAGAGTAGGTAAGGCAGTGCAATGGAATGGAGGAAGCAAAACTACCTTCCAAGGCTACGTGACACACCAGAGAGCCTTTAATGATGAGGACTTAAGCTTCAAGGCTGAATATTCAGGATTACCTGGGAAGTTCGTTTTAAAGTGAAGGGATAGGACTTTCCAAGAGCAAGACTAAGGCAGGAGTTGGAGCATTGACGGAAGTAAATTCCAGCTTTGGATGGTATGTAAACTATGATGGTGAAATAAGCAGTGGAAAAAGGCAAGGGAAACAACAATGTTGTTACTACTGGACTTAGATTTAATTTTTTTAATTAAAAATAAAATTTTTTTCCCATATTTTTTTGAAATTGTATGACAAATATAAAAAAATATAGTATACTTATAGTAATATCATGTATAATTATTTTAAATTTATAATAATACTCAAATCCTTTAAAAAAATAACTTAGTGAGAACTATAAATATTTATGATTTGAGTAAAATGGTTTTTGCCATTTATTGAATTTAGTTAAAAAAATGGTATTACTATAGAACTTTAAGTGATTTCAGATAATAAAAAAATAATTTAAAAAGTATTGGAGGGTAATTTTTTTATGGAAAAATATCGAATTTGATAATTTTGAAAATGGGGAAAGAAACGATTCTGAAAGAATGTACGAAATGGGAAAAGAATTATTATAGAAATAATTCTGAGGTACTAGCCGAAAAAAATATCTGAAGGAAGCTGCTAAGGCTGGTAATAGAAAGGCTTTTTCTCATTCTCGCGGATATTTATTTGAAACATAATAAATTGAATTTGGCTGAAAAAAATATTTAAAAAAATTGCTGATGGCGGAGATTTTTGAATTGCAGGACAAACTTGGAACCGTTTATAGAAAAAAATCTAATTTTGAATTGGCGGAATATTATTATAAACTGGCTATAAATAATGGAAATCAGAAAGCACAGTATAATTTGGGTAATCTTTACTATCATTTTAAAAAGAAAAAAATTGGCGGTAGATTACTTAAAACCTATTGCCGATGAGAGAGATCAGGAAGCACAGGTGCTCCTTGCAAAAAAATATTATGAAAAACGGTCAGGTTGAACTGGCGGAAGAATATCTTCGTAAAGCTAAGGACAATGGAGAAGCATATTATTTGCTTGGAAAGCTGCTTGAAGAAAGAAAGGATCTGGAATCTGCAGAAAGATACTGGAAAAACAGCAGCTGATGACTATGATAATAAAAAAATCTCAAGAAATACTTTCAAAAATCTTATATTGATAAAAAAATAATACAACTTTAGCAAAGCATTATTTATCATTGCTTGCCGATGAAAAATCATCTGGAAGCTTTTTGTACTATTGGGAAATATGTTTTTCAGAAGAAAAAAATTATAATCTTGCTTATACAAACTATAACCATTTTTTTGAAGGGCAATCATGTACTGATGTAAAAGTTGACATGTCAAAAATATGATAATGAAAAAAATTAAGATTTAATTTTTGGGAAATGCTGTATAAAAACTTGGAAAAGTTGATATGGCTGAACAAAATCTAAAAGATAATGAATATCTTAAAATTTCTGACAATATCATTGAAGTTGCAAAACTTTACGAAGAAGCTGAGCAATTGAAACTAGCTCTTCAATACTATAAATTAGCTTTGCATATTCAATAAAAATTAGGAGGAAAAAAATGGCAACAACAAAAACACATATTGGCAACTTTAAATTTGAAAAACTGCTTTTATGAATGCAGCGGGAGTTTACTGCTACGACAGAAATGAATTAGAACAAGTAATAAATTCCGCAGCAGGAACATTTGTTACAAAGACTGCTACATTACAGTCACGTCCAGGAAATCCTGAGCCTAGATACCATGACACAGCTCTAGGAAGCATAAATTCAATGGGACTTCCAAACTTAGGATTTGATTACTATTTAGATTATTTACTGGAATTACAGAAAACACATCCTGACAGAACTTTCTTTTTCTCGCTTGTAGGAATGTCAACAGAAGACACTCACGCATTACTGAAAAAAGTTCAGGAAAGTGATTTTAACGGAATAACAGAACTTAACCTGTCTTGTCCAAATGTACCAGGAAAACCACAAATTGCCTACGATTTGGAAACTACCGAAAAATTATTGACAGATATTTTTTCATATTTCAAAAAACCGCTTGGAGTAAAATTGCCTCCATATTTTGATATTGTTCACTTTGATCAGGCGGCAGCAGTATTCAATAAATTTCCATTGTCATTCATAAACTGTGTAAACAGTATCGGAAACGGACTTGTAATTGAAGACGAAAGCGTTGTAATAAAGCCTAAAAATGGATTTGGAGGAATTGGTGGAGAATATATAAAACCAACTGCACTTGCAAATGTTCACGCATTTTATAAAAGATTGAACCCATCTATTAAAATTATTGGAACAGGTGGAGTTCTTACAGGGCAAGATGCTTTTGAACATATTTTGTGCGGAGCAAGCATGGTTCAAATTGGTACAACTTTGCACAAGGAAGGTCCTGCAGCTTTTGAAAGAATTACTAATGAGTTAAAAAGCTATTATGGATAAAAAAGGATATAAAACTATTGAAGATTTTAGAGGAAAATTGAAATATTTATAATTTTTTTACAAAAATGAAACAAGGTGATAAAAATGGATAAAAATAAGTTTGATTCAGAAAAATAATTGATGAAAGTAAAAGGATTGTCTTTTTCGGAGGTGCTGGCGTTTCCACAGAATCTGGCATTCCCTGATTTTCAGAAGTGCAAATGGAGTCTACAATTTAAAAACTTGATAGGAATTTTTTTCTCCAGAAGAGCTTGTTTCTCACACAATGTACGAAAAAAATATCCAGAAGAATTTTATGATTTTTTTATAAAAAAACATCTTATTTATCCCAATGCAAAACCCAATTTTGCTCATAAATATTTGGCAAGGCTGGAACAAGATGGAAAATTAACGGCTGTTATTACTCAAAATATCGACTGTCTGCATGAAATGGCTGGAAGTAAAAATGTTTTGAAGCTACATGGAACTGTTGACAGCAATACTTGTGTCAGATGTGGAAAAATACAACTTGGAGAAATTTTTGAAAAATCTGTGAAACAGAAAGTATTCCACATTGTCCAGAATGTAACGGAATTATAAAACCAGATGTTACTTTGTATGAAGAAGTTCCTGATCCAGATACTTTTAGAAAAGCAATAAACGAAATATCCAAAGCCGATACACTAATTATAGGTGGAACTTCCCTTATCGTGTATCCAGCCGCTTCCCTTATACACTATTTTCAAGGGAAAAAAATCTTGTTTTAATAAATAAGTCTAAGACCGAACAAGACAATTTTTGTAAATTTGGCTATACATGAAAGCATTGGAGAAGTTTTTAAAAAATTAAAATAATTAGAATTGAGATAAAATATAAATAAAGAGGTGAAAAATGGTAAAAAGTATTATTTGTCTGTCTAGGAAATATATGCCGTTCTCCAATGGCAGAGGCAGTCTTTCGAGATATGGTAGGGCTATCTGACAAAAATTATTATTGATTCAGCTGCAACAAGTTCTTGGGAACATGGAAATCCAGTCCATCATGGTACTAAAACTAGACTTGCCAAAGAAGGAATCAGCGTAAAAGGAATGTATTCAAGAATTTTTAAATAATGATGATTTGGATGCTGATTACATTATTGGAATGGATGAAAGCAATATAGAAAATATAAAACTTTTTCGCAGATGGCAAAAAAATAAAGGTGAAATAAAAAAATGCTGTTAGAATACGCAGGAGAAAAACGGGAAATAAAAGATCCGTGGTTTACTGGCGATTTTGATACAACTTATGATGATGTGGTAAAAGGTTGCAGTGCATTGTTAGAATTTATTAAAAAAGAATGATTTAAATTAATTATTAAAAAAATATTTGGTGCTAAACATTTATAAATTTTTCAGAAAAATGAATAGCACCAATTTTATTTTTTTAACTCAAATCTTCTCCATTGCTTTCAATTACTTTTTTTATACCAGTAAAAAGATTTCTTTTTATAACGATTTAATGAACCGGTTCCATCATCATTTCTGTCAACATAGATGTAGCCATATCTTTTACTCATCTGAGCTGTTGAAGCTGAAACTAAGTCAATACAGCCCCAAGAAGTATATCCAAGTACTTCTACTCCATCTTCAATTGCTTCTTTTACTTGTTCCAAATGCTTTCTCAAATAGTCAATTCTGTAATCATCTTCAACTGTTGGTCCATTAGGTCCGTCAACTAAAACATCTTTTGCTCCAAGTCCATTTTCTACAATAAATAATGGAATCTGGTATCTGTCATAAAAATCATTTAACACAATTCTAAGCCCAACTGGGTCAATTTGCCAACCCCATTCACTTGTTTCTAAATATGGATTTTTCAATCCACCTAATAAATTACCTTTTCCACTTTGATAATCTTGTGGATTATGTGCCGCTGCAACACTCACATAATACGAGAACGACACAAAATCAACTGGATTTTCAGCTAGCAACTTTTCATCACCTTCAGCAAATTCAATATTTATACCATTTTCTCTAAAGTATCTTTTTGCATAAGCTGGATATTTACCTCTGACATGCACATCTGCAAACAGATAATTTTCTCTTTCAAATTCTCTTACAGCCAATGAATCAAGCGGATGTGATGTCATTGGATAAGCTGGCATTGATAAAATCATACATCCTATTTTAAAAGCTGGATTAATTTCGTGTCCAATTTTTATGACTAATGCTGAAGCGACTAATTCATTGTGGACAGCTTGGTACAATTCCTGTTTAGTCGGTTTCATTTCTCCATCAGTTGGAATTCCTCCACTCATAAACGGAGCATGTAAAACAGAATTTATTTCATTGAATGTCAACCAGTATTTTTACTTTATTTTTATATCTTTCAAACACTGTACGAGCATATCTTTCAAAAAATTCAATTAATTTTCTATTTGTCCAGCCGTTATATTTTCTTGCTAGATGTAGCGGTGTTTCATAATGCGACAATGTTACAAGTGGCTCAATACCGTATTTTGCCATTTCATCAAACAGATTATCATAAAATTTTAGCCCTTCTTCATTTGGCTCCAATTCATCTCCTTTTGGAAAAATTCTGCTCCAGGCAATCGAAATTCTAAATACTTTAAATCCCATTTCTGCAAACAAAGCTATGTCTTCTTTATATTTGTGATAAAAATCAATCCCTTTTAATTTCAAATTGTCTTCTGTTGGCTCTTTTGTAATTAACACTTCTCCACCAACATTTGCACCGCCTCTCGGCGTTACATCTTGCACTGATAATCCTTTCCCACCTTCATTATATGCTCCTTCAAGCTGATTTGCAGCAGTAGCTCCTCCCCATAAAAATCCTTCTGGAAATCTTTTATTTTTCATTTCCAATCTCCTCTCTTCCATATATTTATATCTATTAAAATTTTAATTCAATATTGCAATCAATTCTTCTCCAAAATCAACATTTTCTTTATTCATTTTCAAGTACATCCAAATATTCATCAGTATTAGTCACAATCACAGGTGTTGTCAACACATATCCAGCCTTTTTAATTTCATCAATATCAAATTCAAAGCATTAAATCACCTTTTTACCTTATCCCCTCTTTTGCTTTTAGGATAAAAATATTTCCCATCTAATTGAACTGTATCAAGTCCAACGTGTATTAACAATTCCACACCTGAGTCAGTTTCAATCGCAATTGCATGATTTGTTGGAAATAAAGTTACTATTGTCCCATCTGTTGGTGCCACAACCTTTCCTTCTGTTGGAACAACTGCCGCTCCTTTTCCTAAAGCACCTGAAGCAAATGCCTCATCTTCTGCTTCACTTAATTTTATAGTCCCTTTTAATGGGCTGTAGACAACTTCTTTTTCTAACATTTTATTTTCTGTGTTTTTCAGGCTTTTTTTGTCTACTTGTTTTTTTCATCAGTATTTCCTGTTACATTTTCATCTTCATAAAGTTTTGGAATTTTTAACAAACATTGTTAGTATAATTCCAGAAATAAGTGAAATTAGGCAAACTGCAGAATATATATAGAAATCTCTCCCAATTCCTTCTTTTCGGAATATATGAAGAAAGACTAAATAATCCAAGAGCACCTATTGTATAAATTTTCATTTTAAAGAAGCCACCGATAGCTCCTCCGATTGCTGCTGAAATACAGGCTATGATAAATGGTATTTTCATTGGAAGTGTTACACCATAAATTCCAGGTTCAGTCACTCCAAATAATGCCGAAAATACAGCTGGAATACTTAAATCCTTTACTTTTTGTTCTTTTGTCTTTAAGATAATTACAAGCAATACTCCTAAAAAGAGCAAATGAATGTGCCATCAAACTTCCGATTATAGTATCATAACCTAACGTAGCAACATTATTCATAGCAATTGGTACCAGTCCCCAATGTAATCCAAACATTACCATAACCATCCAAAGTCCTGCAAGAAGCCCTCCAGCAATAGTTGAATTTAGATTATACAAAGCTGTTAATCCTGTTCCTAAAGCTGCAGAAGCATTAGATATAACAGGTCCAATTACTAATAATGACAAAAATATAAGTTATTAACAGAGTAAAAAAACGGAACTAAAAATGTTCTTACCATTGCTGGAACAATTTTTAAAATAATTTTTTTCGACGTGAGAACCAAGCCATACAGAAAATATTATAGGCATTACCGTACTTACATATCCTCCAGCTGGAATTACAATAGGAATCCCTAAAAAAATGAGTTTTGTTAAATAATTCCATAGTTCCCAGACTAGGATAAATCAATCCCGCTGCAACCGCAATTGCCGTAAATCCGTTCATTCCAAAGTAATTAGCTGAAGTCCATGCTAGAAATACAGGAAGCAGCTGAAACAATCCATCTCCTGCAGCCTGTATTGCCAAATACGTTCCATCTGTATTTAATACGCCTAATGATAGTAAAATTGCCGCAATTCCCTTTAACATCCCAGCTGCAGCCATTACTCCCAGCATTGGCTGAAATAGTTTACTAAGCACGTCAATCAAAAGGTTAAGGACGTCCTTAATATTTTTTATTTCCCTTTTAGGCTCATCTTTTTTTACATCCCCATTTAATCCCAAAAGAGGCGAAACTTCCGCAAACACATCAGCCACGTGATTTCCAATTACAACTTGAAATTGCTCTCCACTTATTAAAGCAGTAGCTACTCCATCCATCTTTTTCAATCTTTCCATATCAGCCTTATCATTGCTTTTCAGTTTAAATCTCAATCTAGTTACACAATGATGCAGACTAACAACATTTTCTTTTCCACCTACCGCTTCTACAATATCTTTCGATAATTTTTCGTATTTCATACGACAACCTCCTATATATCTATTTTTATTTTATATAATTTTTCAAAATAAAAAGGCAAAAACCTGACAATAAAAAAATCAAATTAAATAATAATTCAAACTTTTTTTATTCTTGGTCTTGCCTAATTTAATAGTTACAATCCTTTTTATATTTATTTTTATTTCTGCGTAATTCGCTGAATATGTATCGCTAAATATGTTTTTCTCTTCTTCTGATAATTTTCTTTTATATGTTTTTAAAAAAATAATTCTCAATTTTTCTCAGCACATTGATAAGCCTTGGTATATTTTTTTCTTACTTCCTGATAAATAAAGTCATTATCATCATTTATCTGGGTATTTTTTTCATAATTCTTTGAAAGAAAAAAATTTTAAATGTGTCATAAATCTTTCATAACTAAGACTGCTTTCATCCAGTTCAATTCCAAATGTATATTTTTATAATGTTCAGAATATCCTGTGTCATTTTTACAAGCTGCATTGTTTCACCAATTTCATTTTTACTATTAATTCTGGCGTTCACGAGATGCAGTGCAATATTCGCTGCCTCATCTTCAGAAAAATTTTATTCCCAGCTCATCATTTTATAAATTCCAGAGCTTTTTAATCCGATTCCATATTCTTTTTGGATAAAAATTTCTTTATTTCCCACTGAAGAGCATTCACATAACTTATATTTTCCTGTATCTTTGAATCGCAAAAATTTAAGTGATCTGTCAATGTTACATAAATAAAGTCATTAAATTGTACATTCAATATATTTTTTTGCATATTCAATAATATCATAGGAAATTGAAACATAGTCTACAGGTATGTCTTCCAAAAAGAATCTTAAATTTTTTTCAGATGTTTCATTATGCTTTAAAATAAACGTTTTTTTCAATTTTTATCTCTATCTATCAAATCTCCAGCTTTTTTTCCAAATGCTATGCCCTTGCCCGTTATGATAATTTCTTCCGTCTGGTCATTTTTCTGAAATGATAGCATTATTATTCAAAATTTTTTTATCTTCATTTTTCAGACTCCCATTAACATTCATCATTTTTAGATAGAAAAAAACCTTGATTATTAAACACGAAAAAAATCATATTTATTAACCAAGGTTTTTGCCTGCCTCACAGTAACAATCCACTTATGAAGTAAGTTTAGCACTTTTTCACATTTATCAATAGCAAACGAAAAAAATTTTTATTTACTTATACTAAACCTCATTTAAATAAAATAATCTGATACTAAATCCCATTATAAAAATAGAAACTATATTAAGGACAAAAAGTTTTAATTTCTTATTAAATAGTATGGAATTCAAATTTTATTAAACATTCGCTATTTAAACGGGGAATAGTATTAGTTGAATGATTATGAATTAATTATCAAACAACTCTATTATAAAAAAATTTATTCCTAATAAATAAAAAAATAGTCCAAATTTGAACTATTTTTACTTTTTTTACCTTTTATAAAATTATACAAACTCACATCATATTTACAGGATCCACATCAATTATTACCCTAACTTTCTTTTCTCTTTCCCGAAATTTTCCTACACATTTTTTTATAATTTTTTTAATTTTTTTAAGATATTTTTCTCTTTCAAATTTAAAAAAATATTTGGTACCTGTATCTGCCGTTTATTTTTGTAAATTGGGGATTTGAAAGCTATCTGAAATAAAAATCATTTTGAAGTCAAGTTCATAGTTGCATTTACATTTCTTGTAATTTCTTCACGCAAAATTTTTGGCTTTTTCCATTACCAAATTTTCCTCCGTTGCCGAAATTACCAAAATTACAATTCGTCCAAAAAGGCGGATAATTTAACATTTTTCGCATAATCATTTCGTTTTTGTAGTATCCTTCATAATCACTTTCGATAGTTTTTTTATTACATCATTTTTCGCCATTAAAAAGTCTGAATAATCACTTCCCCATCCTTTTCTCCACGTCCTGCACGCCCTGAAGCCTGTGTCAGCAGCTGAAAAGTCTTTTCTGAGGCCCGAAAGTCTGGAAAATTTAAGATTATATCAGCATTAATTACTCCGACTAATGTTACGTTTGAAAAATGTAGTCCCTTTGCGATAATCTGTGTTCCAAGCATTATGTCGTATTTATGATTTTTTTAAAAGTCATTGTAGGCTTTTTTTCATAATTTTTGCTTTGTCTTTATGCTTTTCAGAGTCCACTCTTACTATTCTTGCCGATGGAAACGCCTTTACCAGTTCCTCCTCAATTTTTTCCGTTCCAGCCCCAATTTGTCTCATTTTATGCCCTCCACACTCATCACACGTGTTGTCAAAGCGTTTTTCATAGCCACAGTAATGGCATTTTCAGACGATTATCATATTTGTAATAATTTAAGGAAATACTACAATTCGGACAAGTTGGAATATTTCCGCAATCCTTGCATTTCAGCAAGTTTGAAAATGCTTTTCTATTCAAAATTAAGATAACCTGTTCATTTTTTTGCAAAGTCTGTGAAATCCTATCCAGCAGTTCTTCGAAAAATTTTTCCATTGTTTCATTCAAATCCACAATTTCAAATTTTGGCAGTTTAGCATTTTTATACCGTTTTGTCAGCTCAATTAATTCAATATCGCCCTGCTGTGCCTGATAATAAGTTTCAAAAGATGGAGTTGCTGAACCTAAAATCACTTTTTATCTTTTCACTTTTTACAATTTCAGCTTCTTCCAAATTAACATTTTTCTCTAATTCACTATTTTTTTCAAGTTTTTCATCTTTTTTCAAATTTTCATTTTGTAAAAATGCTCTTTTTATCGCCACATTTTTTACATGATAACGAGGATTATTCTCCTGTTTATAGGTATTTTCATGCTCCTCATCCACAATAATATATTTCAAGTTCTGAACAGGTGCAAAAATCTGCCGATCTTGCTCCAATCACAATTTTCTTTTCTCCATTTCGTATGAAAGTCCACTCTTCCCGCTTTTCCTTATCTGTAAGTTTACTGTGAAGAATAGCCACTTCATTGTGAAATTCCTCCTCAAGCCTTTGTATCATCTGAACTGTAAGTGAAATTTCAGGCACTAGGAAAATACTGCCAAACCCTTGTTTCAAGGCTTCCTTTATTAAATTAATATAAATTTCCGTTTTCCCTGAGCCAGTTATCCCTTTTAACAGAAAAATCTGATTTTCACTATTTTTATCGTATCCACAGCCTTTTGCTGCTCATTATTCAAAAAAATAATTTCCTTTTCTATAATTTCACTTTTTCCTTTTTCTCTTTTTGAAATTTTAGAATTTAAAATAACTTTCTTTTCAATGGAAATAATCTTTTCATTTACAGCTCTTTCCACAATTTCGCTGGAAAAAAATTCTTTTTCAAAGTTGCAACCGTAACTTCCTGACGTTTTTTTCATATATTCGTTAAATTTTTTTATTTCCTCAATTTTTTTCCACTTCCAAAGTTTCATTATTTTCAGAAAATTCCCTTTGGAAAAATGGCTTTTTGGAATAATTTAACTTCAACGCTCCTGGATAAACTGCCTTTATTACGCTATAATAATCACTTATGTAATAATTTTTTTATCCACCTTATAAGCTGCATAATATCGGATGGAATGGACAAAACTGGGGCAGCATCCTTAATTTTTTTCACTTTTTGAAATATCAAACTGAATCTGATTTTTCATTAACGATTGCTATAATAAGCCCCATTTTATCCTTATTTATAAAATTGACAATGCACCATTGCCCAATTTCATACTTCTCTTCCGATTTATACGTGTATATTCCTGATTATTCTCCACATAAATTTCATAATAATACATTTTACCCCCAAAAATCCCCTTATTTTGATTTAAAATTATCTTTATTTATTCTAGCACTATCTGAATTTTTAGATTGTTTATCCAATTTTATCCCTTTTTCCGGGAACTGCCCTATTACTTTTTCCGCTTCCTTTAACTTCATATTGAGAAAAATTTTTCCTTGTGGATAAATAGATAAAAAAATTCTCTCAAGCTAATTCCAGATTAAGTCAGGCATGATATTCTTATCAAAAATCCTGTTTTATTTTTGTCAAGTCCTTTTTCTTTTCTTCCTTAACAACGTCTGATTTTTTTATCATCAGTATTTTTTTCTTAATTCTTCCGTTTGTTTCAATTTTTCTATAATCAATTAATTTTTTTCCAGAACATGTCTTACCGATGGCAATGCAACATCTGCACCATAATAATTTCCTTTTCGGTTCATTAACCGTTATTAGCATAGCGTATTTAGGCTTGTCTGCAGGAAAGAATGCAAAAAAATGAACTGAAATATTTACCTTTTGTATATCCACCAACCGCTGATTTTTGAGCTGTTCCAGTTTTTCCTGCTACTCTATAGCCAGAAATATATGCATTTTTACCAGTTCCATAATTTACAACAGCTTCCATATATCTTCTGACTAATCTTGAAATTTCATCACTAAATATCTTTTTTTATTATAATAGGTTTATTTTTGTTCCACAATTTTTCCCATTACTGTCTTCTATTCTGTCCACTAAATACGGTTTCATCAATTTACCGTTATTCACAACCGTATTTAAGGCCACAAGCATTTGAATTTGCGTCATTGAAATACCTTGCCCAAAAGAGATGGTAGCTTTTCTTACTTCAGTTAAATCTCTTAATTTCGGTAATTCCTTTGTTGATTCAAAATAAGTGTCAATTCCAGATTTTTGCTCCCAATCCAATATCAGTCAAATATTTGTGAAAAAGTATTTTTATCAATCATTTGTGAAATTTTTTTACCATCGCCACATTTCCCGAATATGCGACTATATCTGTTAAGTTTAAGTTTCCAATTGTTAAACTGCTATGATCACGTATCGTTCTATCTTGTACACGAATAGAACCTGATGAAGAAATCCTTGAATTTTCGTTAATTACTTTTGTTTGTAATCCCATTGAAACTGTTATAGGTTTAAATATTGATCCTGGCTCAAAATAATCTGTAATTGCTCTATTTTTTTATATTTGCTTTATCTTCTGATTTTTGGATAAGATGACATTGCCAGTATTTTTTTCCAGTTTCGACTTCCATCAGAATTCCCATTGCTGAATCAGCAGAATATTTTTTTCAAAAGTTTGTTTCAACTCTTCATCAAGTGTATACTGCATAATACTATCAAGTGTAAGTACAAGATTATTTCCATCTTTTTCCCGAGGATGAATTCTCTTTATTTTTTTATGTTTATAATACTCAAAAAGGCTTCTGGAATTCTAAGTCCTTTTATAATTCCTGATTCTCCAGCCAACTGTTTATTATAAAATTTTTTTCAATTCCATAAACTCCTTGATTTTCATTATTAACAAATCCAAGCGTTTCTTGAAATGCATCATTTTGTACGTAATTTCTTGTAAATGATGTTTCAAAAGGCTACACCTTTATATTTTTCTCTTGTACTTTTTGCCTTTTTATCTTTGCATCTTTTCTATCATTGTCAATTTGTTCTTCAATTGCTATTTTTAGTGCTATAAGAGATTTTATGCTTTATTTTTTTAAATATTGCTTTTTTTGCTTTTTTTACTTTTTTTAAATACTCATTTTTATAATTTTCCACTTCTAATGGCTCAATATATCTTTTTTTAACATATTTAGAACAGAATCAATGTTATCTTCCTCAATTAAAAGTAGGATCCAGTGTAACAATAAAATCTTCATTGTCATATGCTAAAAACTTGCCCATCAGTTGTTGAAATTTTACCTCTTTTAGCTTTTTATATAGTTTTTTTGAAGAATATTTTTTTCTTCTCCAGCAGCTCTCCATTTGTTTCCTTGTATTATTTGAATTTTATAAAAGATTCGCTGTTATTACTATAAATCCTATAATTGTAAAAAACTATTGTAGTAAATCTACCTTCAAATGTATTCAAAAAAATCATATATTTTATTCAGCCGATTGATATTTTTTTCTTTCTATTTTTTTACTATATTTGACTTTTGCTCTGTCAACAATACTGTTTTTTATTACCCTTTTTCATTTCTCTCCTAATTTAATCAATATTAACCTTCAAGTCTTGCTAAAAATCATTTCATTAATCATTTTGCGGATTAGCCTTTACCTTTAGACAATCTCATTGACTGTCCCACAAGATATTTTTAATGCGTTACTCTTTCCAGCCTTGTAATCTTCCACAGACTGAGGATTTTTCAGCCAGTACCTGCTCTACAATCTTTTCAATTTCACTGTTATCTGTAATTTGCACAAGCCCTTTTTCCTTTACGATAATTTCAGGATCTTTATTTTTCTGAAAGCAAGATTTCAAACACATCTTTTTGCAATTTTTGAACTAATCGTATTAGCTTTTATCAATTTAATTAATTTTTCCAATATTTTGAGGCTCAACAGAAAAATTCCTCAATGGAAATATTTTTTTCCTTCAACACACGTAAAATTTCTGTTAATACCCAGTTTGCCGCAAGTCTTGCATCATCCGAAACTTTTACAACTTCCTCATAATATTCAGCCAGTTCCTGCTCTGAAGAAAGGGTAGCTGCTTCCATTTCATTCAATTTATACTCATTAATAAATCTTTTAGCCTTCTCATCTGCAAATTCAGGCATTTCATCTTTTACATTTGAAAGTCTTGATTCAGTAATGATAATCGCTGGCAAGTCAGGCTCTGGAAAATATCTGTAGTCCATCGCTTCCTCTTTGCTTCTCATCGGCTTTGTAACCGCATTTTCCTCATCCCAAAGCCTTGTTTCCTGAACTACACGTCCACCATTTTCAAGCACTTCAATTTGTCTGTTTGTTTCATACTCAATCGCCTTTACAACCGCCTTAAACGAGTTCAAGTTCTTAGTTTCCGTTCTAGTCCCAAGTTTTGTTTCACCCTTTTTTTCTAACAGAAACATTAGTATCATATCTAAGCGATCCAAGTTCCATACTTACATCACTAACTTTTGTATATTTTAATCTATCCTTCAATGTATTCAAATAAGCATACGCTTCCTCAGCATTTTTTATCTCAGGCTTTGAAATAATCTCAATTAACGGTACAGAGGCCCTGTTATAATTTAGCAAAGTTTCAGAAGCCGTATGAATACTTTTCGCCGTATCTTCCTCAATCTGTATTCTCTCAATCCCGACACTTGCCTCTTTTCCACTATTCGTCATAATTTTCAAAACTCCATTTTCAGCATAAGGCTTAAAAAACTGTGTAATTTGATAATTTTTTGGCGAATCAGGATAAAAATAATTTTTTCTATCAAAATAACTCTCCCTGTTTATCTCACACCCAAGTGCAAGTGCCGCCTTTATTGCATAATCCAGCACTTTCTCATTCAACTTCGGCAAAGCCCCAGGCTGCCCTGTACAAATAGGACATACCGCAGTATTAGGCTCTTTATTATCATAATCCGCATCACAAGAACACCATACTTTCGTATTTGTTTTCAATTGACAATGCACTTCTAGTCCGATGACTGTTTCATATTCCATACTCATTTTTTTATTTATTCCCTTTCTTTCATAAAATTTATTTTATCAAAATTCCTTTTCAAGACTTTTTTACAATTCAGGATACTCTATCTCCCCACGTTCCTTCTCGAATTTATTCGCCACATTAAACAGCAAATCTTCCCTAAAATAATTTCCAATCAGCTGTATTCCTACAGGAAGTCCATTTACAAAGCCACCTGGCACTGATATTGCAGGCAATCCAGCCATATTTATTGATACAGTAAAAATATCTCCCAAATACATTTGAACTGGATCAGTAACTTTTTCACCTTTTTTAAACGCTGTTGTTGGAGAAACTGGTGTCAAAAATTAAGTCAACTTCTGAAAGAACTCGCGAAAAAAATCATCTCTTATTAATCTTCTAACTTGTGAAGCCTTTTTATAATAAGCATCATAAAATCCAGAACTTAACACATAATTTCCAATCATAATTCTACGCTTCACTTCATCTCCAAAACCTTCTGTTCGTGATTTTACATACATTTCCTCAATATTTTCATCACTTTTTCTAACTCCATATCTCACTCCATCATATCTTGACAAGTTTGAAGCTGCCTCAGCCGATGAAATTATATAATAAGTGGAAATTGCGTATTTTGTGTAAGGTAAGGATACTTCCTTCACTTCTGCTCCAAGTTTTTTCAATGTTTCCACAGTTTTATCCACAACTTCCTTTATCGACTTATCTAGTTCATCTGAAAAATATTCTTTTGGAAGCCCAATTTTTAATCCTTTTATATCTTTTTCAAGCAAAGATACATAATCAGGCACTTCCACATCCGCAGTTGTCGGATCATTTTCATCATATCCAGAAATTATCTGCATAACTCTTGCCAAATCTTGAGAGCTTTTCGCCAAAGCCCCAATCTGATCCAGCGAAGAACCAAATGCCATAAGCCCATATCTCGAAACTCTTCCATAAGTTGGCTTTATCCCCACAGTTCCAGTTAAGCTCGCAGGCTGTCTAATACTTCCGCCAGTATCCGTTCCCAAAGCAACAGGTATTTCGCTAGCCGCAACTGCAGCAGCCGATCCCCCACTGCTTCCTCCTGGCACTCTTTCCAAATCCCAAGGATTAGATGCTGACTTTATTGATGAATTTTCATTTGAAGATCCCATCGCAAATTCATCCATATTAGCCTTTCCCAACTAGTACTACTCCAGCTTTCTTTAATTTTTTCACAACAGTTTGCATCATAAACTCCCACATAATTTTTTTCAAAATTTGCGAAGCCGCCGTTGTCAAATCTCCCTTTGAAACAATATTATCCTTCAACGCCACAGGTACTCCAAAAAGTCCTGTATTTTTCATAATTTTTTTCTTCCTTCTTCGTTATTTTTCTTCATCAATTTTTTTTCGAGCCTGTTCCAATGCCTTCTCCTCAAAAATATTAGAAAAAGCCCCAACCTTATCTTCAACTGATTTTTATTCTGTCTAAAAAAATTTCTTGTAACTTCTTGTGAAGTAATCTCTTTATTTTTTTATCATTTCAGCTAGTTCACTAGCCGTTTTTTTGTATAAATTCATTTTTTTCCACCTTTCCAATTTTTTTCTAATTATCCGCATTTTCTCCAACAACTTTTTGGTACAATTATAAATTCCTCATCCTTATTAGGCGAATTTTTTTAAAAATTTCCTTCTTAATTCCAGCATCCCTAACTTTATCTTCTCTTAATTTATCTTTTTAAGTCCAGAACATTAAAAAAGTGGCTCCACATCAGTCGTATCAACTCCATTCAACTCTTCCATATGCTCAAATATTTTTATTCAAATCCACCCTAAATTTTCTCAATTTCACTTTCTGAAAATTCCAATTTAGAAAGTGCTGCTATTTTTAAAACATCCTCTTTGTTTAACATTTACTTTTTCCTCCTATTAAAAAAATATTTTTCAATAATTTATGCTTATCTAAAATTTCTCTACATTTTATTTTTTTAAAAAACGAACAAATATTCATGTGCAATTAACAAAAAGTTATATTTTACACTATTTGTTTTCCAAAAAAACCTGTACTTTTGCAGTTATGTTGTTCTTTTTATAATGATTTCCTTTGTTTTAAAAACCTACTTTTTCAAATATTTTCATGACTTCAAAACTCATGGGTATTATATGTCCTTTTTGTCTTGTATCTCCCATCAAAAACGCCACAAAAATTTGTCTTTTTAAAAACACGATAACTTTCTGATGCAACTTTTTTTCCATTTCAATTAAAAATCTTTTACTTTTTAAATGTGATAAATCATTTTCTATATCCTCACTATATTTAATAATATTAGCATAAGGAGGATGAGTACATATAAAATCAATATTTTTCATCTGGAATAAAATTTAAATTTCTTGCATCAGCTTCGTAAAAATAAACTTTTCCTAAATTTTCATATTCAAAATCACATTTTTTTCTTTACAACGTTTAAGTGCATTGCTGTTAATATCAACTCCTATAATATTTCTATTTAATAATTTTTGCTTCAACTAATGTTGTACCTCCACCTGCAAATTGGTCTAAAAATTAAATCGCCCTCATTTGAATATCTTAATAAAAGATTTCTTGGAATATATGGTGACCAGTTTCCCCGATATTTTTGCATCATGAGTTGCCCATTTTTCCTCTATCTGGAAAACTCCACACTGTATTCATTTCAAGCTCAAATTCTTCAGGTTCCCATTTTTTTATTTTTTTACCATTTCCCCACCTTAATTTATTTTATTATTTTTGTTATAATCCCACTTTTCCAAATCATTAATACTATAAATATTCTCCAATACATCAAATGTTTCTTCAAGATTATTTTCTAGCACTTTTTCCATCCTTTACCATCAGTAAACCACACAAATGTAACCCCTTCTATTGTATTTACTTCCCTTTGTAATAGTTTTATAACTTCTTGCTGTTTCATTTAACTTTTGAACCACCCTGAAGCATAAAAAATTTGTTTCTATAACATATATCTGATTATCTGTTTTTATTACAAAAATCAAATCTTTTTTTCTGTTTTACCTGTATTTGAAATTGCAGATAAATCAATATTCCATTTTTCAATTTCACTAGTATACATTTCTTTAAAATAATTTTTTTATTTTTTTGAAATCCAGAATTTTTGTATAAAACTTTCTACTAAATCTTCCATAAGATGTCCACCACGATTTTTTTCTACCATTAGAATCTAATCCTGTTTCAACACCAGTAACATAATCGAATAAATTATTAACTCTATGTTCCTTTAATAATCTAAATAATCCAGTTTTTTTCCATGAATTCAGAATACTGCTCCACAGGATAATTTCTTTTTAAAAAGAGTAGACATATTCCCCATTAACATCAATAACATAAATTTCTTTTTTTCGTACTGCTAATAAAATTGGAATACATTTCAAGGTCTCTGGATATTTTTTTCTATTATATTTTCAAAAATCTTCTTTTATATTTTTGAGAACCAATCAAAGAATTTAAAATATTCAATTCTATTTTTATATCATTGACATTTTTAAAAAAACTTTTTAAAATCTACATAGTATTCATAACTTGCAATACTATCACGAAAATTTTCTAACCATTTATTAAAAATTTCTTTTTTTCATAGTATTTTCTTTAGTTCCTTCCATATTATTTACTAAAATTTCTGTTATCTTCCCTCTTTTCCCACCATTACTATTAATCGCTCTACTTGCTTTCAATTCGATTTATATCAAATTCTTTATATAAATCATCAAAAAGTTATCTTCAATATTTTTCATTTTTTTAGGATCAGAATTACTAAGTAGTAACTTAGCTCCTTTTTCATTTAATAATTTAAAATATTCAGAAAGTTCAATCTGTTCCTTATCTTCAAATGTATATTCTGTATACGATGTAAATGATGAAGTTTGATTTAATGGACGATATGGTGGATCAAAAATAGACAAATGTATTTTTATCTATAAAAATCATAAGATTTTTTTATAATCTCCATAAATAATATCCACATTTTTTTCAACTTTTTTTGATATATTAATTAAATTTTCTTCATCACATATTTTAGGATTTTTTTATAATCACCCATTGGAACATTAAATAATCCTTTTTTTATTTACTCTATAAAGTCCATTAAAACAGGTTCTATTTAAAAATATCATTAATGCTGCACGTTTAACTTCTTCACTATTATTTTTCTAATTTTTAAGTTGTTAAATTGTTCTCTTTTTTTCATAGTAATAAATTTTTTTCTATCTTCTTTATCTTTAACTAAAAAAATTCGTTTTTCAAATACTTTTTAATTTGTCTACTAATTTTTTTGAACTTTTTCTTTTTATAACTTTATAACAGTTCAATAACTCAATATTAACATCACTAATATATTTTTTTCTAATTCAAATTTATTTAAAATATCAAATAAAACTGCTCCTCCACCAATAAACGGTTCTGCATATTTATTAATTTTTATTATCAAATGGATAAAAACTTTTCAATTTTATCTATTAACTGCCCCTTTCCACCTGCCCATTTTAAAAATGGTTTTACTTTTTGTACCTGTCATTTTTTTATTATTCTCTCCACTTCATATCTCTCTAAAAATTTTTTTAAACGTCTCCTTTCTCACAAAAAGCAAAGTCCTCTACTTCCAATACTTTATAATTATTATTTATTGTATTTTTCATCCATTCTGGCAAATCATCTGCTATTTTTTTATCACTTTTTTTATCAATAATTCGCAGTAATGTCCTAAATCTCACACTATTATCATAAACTACAACATTATCAAATTTTTTTTCAGAATTTTTTTCAAAAATTCTTCAATGATTCCTTGTATCTTTTATCAACAACTTCATCTGGAATATGATGTCCGCCATCCGCCACTCTCTTTTTTTATTCTCTTTTTGAAATATCAGGACTTCCGACACCAACATAAAAATAAATGCAACTTATAATTTTTTTCTCTTACTTTGTCAATCAATTTTTAAAAATTGTTTTTACCAGTCAAAGTAGTTTCTTCATTAAAGGAATTTCCTTTTTCCATACATTCATTTCTCAGTCCAATCGCAATTTTAGCCGCCTTTACCTGATCAATTTCACTATTCCATTTACCAATTTCTCTTACAATTTCATCACTATTTATCCTAACTGATTTTTTTCATATCCCCATTGATCGCATTAAATAGCGTAGTTTTTCCCCACCCCATTCACACCTGCAAACAAATAGAAACTTTTATTCTCCATCAAAACACACCCTTTTTCAATCAATTCTTTCTGTTTTTTTCTTGTATCAGAAAAATCTTGCAAGTTCACATAAAAATCAATATCTTTAGAATTTTCAGTGTTTTTCATCAATTTATTAAAAATCTTCATAATTTAGTGATTCAAGTAACTCTTTTAATTCCATATTGTCAATATTTTGATTTTTAAAACAGTTCTTTTAATTTCATAAATACACCATTTCCTAATTTTTAAAAATATCAAATCTTCAAAAATCAATATCTGAGACCCACCTGTTATCTTTTTCTAACCATTGTAATATTTTTAGATATATATTTTTAGGTATTTTTTTGATATAGAAATTTTTTTGATATTTCTTTTACTCTGTCTTTTTTTCTTTGTTAGTAAATAAACGATTACTTTCCAGTCTATTCTCACCAAATTCTTTTTACAAACATCTTTCCAAATTCATAAAATGCTTTTTCATTTTCTTCTTCATCTAAAAAGGTTAAATTTAATGTAACTTCTATTTTTATCTTTTTGTAATATAAGATACATTTTCAATCGTATATTTAAAATCCATTGCGGCTTCTTTACTAAAAATATACAAAAGCCGTATAGTAATTATTTTTACTATTTTCCATTTCATAAAAATCAATAATTTTTTTCTCCTAATTCATCCAGAGATTTTTTTCCTTTTTACTTTCTATTTCCTGCATTATTAAATTTCTATCATTTTTTTGTTCAATTTTCAGACACAGTTACATTTTTTTAGTTAAATTATTACCTAAACTTTTTAGCAATTCCTAAATTAAAAAAATTATTATTGATAAAATTAGTATTTTTTTCATAAATTTTAACCACCTGTATTTGGTATTTCTAATATTTTTTTAATAAGAAGTATTATTTCTCCACTCTAATATCTCATTAAAATTATCAAACTCAAAAAAATCAATTCCATTTTCTTGACAAAACTTAACTGCCCTAGTTCCTTTTTCTCACAAAAAGCAAAATCAGCCACTTCAATGCCTTTGTAATCAGACGGACCATCACCTACGAAATAAGTTGTGTAGCCCTGTTTTTTTATAATTTTCTACAGCTTCTTTTTTTGTCAACTCCGTAATAGCCTTCCTTGTCCAAAAATGGATTTTCCACAGTAATTTCATTTTTATCAATTCCACTAAATTTTAAATCATTTGATATAACTTCGCTATCTGACAAGTTTATACCGTATTTTGAAAGTGTTCCTGTACGTTTATCCTTGCACCTGCACTAACAATTTTTAAATTCTGCTCCGCTTTTTACAAAATCTATAAAAGTTTCATCAATTAGTACATTTTCATGTAAAGTTTTAATATACTGCTCTTTTTGTGATATTTAGGGAACCCAGTCCATATTTTTATAAACTCTCTTATAGAATATTCTCCAGCTCTGTATCTTTTTTTCGCAGTTCCTGTTTAAATTCAGGCTGATGCGTTTCAAAGCAAAAACATCTGTCGAATCTTTTTTTACTGATTGTTATATCAAAAATCTATTAAAAAAAGATTGATTTTTTTATTATTTCCCAATTTTTTTCCTCCTGCCAGAAAAATTTATAAACTTTTCAGATATTTAATTTCATCTTCATTCAAAGTACGATATTCTCCCACTTGTAAATTACCAAGCGTAAGTTCTCCCACTTTAATACGTTTTAATGAATTAACATTATATCCCAATGTTTCCAGCATTTTTCTTATCTGCCTGTTTCTTCCTTCAAAAATTGCAATTCTAAGTTCCTTTTTGTCAATTTTCTTAACTTTTGCTGGTGCAGTCCTTTTCCCGTCAATTACAACTCCATGCTGCAGTGCCTCAATATCCTTGTCTTCAATTTCACGGCTAACTTTTCGCAATGTAGCTTTTATACAATTTTTTTCGTGGATGCATTACATGATTGTAAACTTCGCCATCGTTACTGATTATAATTAACCCTTCTGTCATAAAGTCCAATCTTCCATAAGTGAAAAGTCTGGCACGTGATTTTATAAAGTCTACTGCAAGTCTACGCCCAAACTTGTCTTCATTTGAGCAAAGTACTCTTTTTGGCTTGTTTAAAATATAATATTCGTATCTTGTATTAAGTTTTACTCTTTCTCCATCAATTCTAACCACATCTTCAGGCTTCACATCCATTCCTATAATCGCCTCGTGCTTATTTACCGTAACTCTTCCTTCATTTATCAGTTCATCAGCTTTCCTACGTGAACAAAATCCCGTTTCGGCTATAAATTTATTTAATCTCATTCTATTTACCTCTTTATTTTCTACTCTTTTTATTTCCCAATTTCTTTCTTTGTTTCCACTTCTAGATCTTCTTCAGGATTTAATTTTTCTTCTTTGTTTGTACTTTCATTTTCCGTTTTCTCGTCTTCTTTATAAAGCAGCTCAATTTCTTGAAATTGCTCATTTCCCGGCAATTCCTGTTTTCCATGAATATTCAAATAACTGTAAAAATCATCCGTTACTTCATATAAATTTGGTGTCCCAGCTGTCTTTTTCCGTCCAGAAATATAAATTAGTTTTCTTTCCAACAGGTTTGACATAGTCTTATCTACACCGACACTTCTGATCTGCTCTATTTCTGCCTTAGTTATAGGTCCTTTGTATGCGATAATTGCTAATGTTTCCATTGCTGAACGGGATAGTTTCTTTAATTTCATTTCTGGATTAAAAAAATCTTTTTACATCAGATCCAAAAAAAGCGGATTTGACACTAGACAAACAATTCCATTTTCAATTTTTAAATTTATTCCAGTATTTTTTTCTTTTTCCCTTAAATTATTCAACACTTTTTTTCCATCTCGAAGTTTTCCATCCCATAAAATTGTGCTAATTCTTTAATTGTTATCATTTCCTTTGACAAAAAGATTATCGCTTCCAGTTTTTTTCTTCAATATTGTTAAATTTATTTATATTTTTCTTCATTTTCTCTATTATTTCCCATATTTTTACCATTTTTCTAAAATATTCAGATTTCTATTTAAAATTTTGGGGAATTCTCCTTTAACTGTAACTTCAGAAAAATTCCCTAGATATTTATTCATAAAATGAATCAAGATGACTTATATTTTTAAATTAATATTCGTGCGTTGGAGAAATAATAACATTTTTTTATATCTGTCAAAAATCATCTAATACTTGTGCAATCCCTGTTACAACTGCGTGAATTGCATCATCTCCAACAGTTACTTGTAATAGCAATTCCTTTTTCGATTCTTTCTTTTAGAATTCTGATACCTGCTCCACCACCAGATAAGTAAATTCCAGTTTCATAGATATCAGCTGCCACTTCTGGCTCTATTTCTTCTATTGTAAGTCTTACTTCATCAATAATTGAGTCAATATGTTTTCTAATTGCATCGTTAATTTCAGATGTTTTTTTATTTTCATACTTTTTTTGGTAATCCTACACCTAATTCACGACCTCTAATTTCATACGATAAATTAGGATCATCTTGACTTATTGTATTCATTTTTAGTTCTTCCGCTGTTCTTTCACCAATTAATAAATTATGTTTTTCCTTTACAAATTCCATAATATCTTCATTTAAATGATCTCCAGCAATCTTGATTGATCTTGACAATGCCGCTCCTCCAGATACGATAAATGCAATTTCTGTAGTTCCTCCACCTATATCAACGATTAAATGCCCTTTTGGCTCAAACATATCAATTCCAACACCAATTGCAGCTGCGATTGGTTCTTCGATTAAATAAACTTCTTTTGCTCCAGCATCTTTTACTACTTCAATTACAGCTCTTCTTTCCACTTGTGTAACTCCACTTGGAACACAAATGATAACTCTTGAGCTTTGAAATCTATCTTTTTTTATTCTATGCAAAAATTCTTCAAGCATTCTTTCTGTAACTTCATAATTAGAAATTACTCCATTTTTTTAGTGGACGTATAATTTCAGTATGTTTTGCTGTTCTTCCAATTATTTCTTTTCGCTTTTTCACCAATATGCTCTAGTTCTTCCGTTTTTTTATTAATTGCCACATAAGTTGGCTCATCTACCTGAATTCCTTCTCCCTTTACATACATAACAGTATTTGCTGTTCCTAAATCAATCGCTATATCCCTTGTAGTTCTTGGTGATATATTGGTTTTAAAACAAATCAAAAAAATTTCATCTATTCCTATCTCCTTTATTTTTTTTGTTTTTTTTCCTATAATAATCTAACTCTAAACTAAGAATGTTGTATTGTGGATAATTATTATATTTTCATTCTTAAAAGTATTTTACCATTTTTTTTAAATATACTCAAGCAACTTTAAACATTGAATTGCTATAATTTTTTTCAATTATTGTAAAAAAATTTATTTATTTTTTTATTTTATATCGTCAATATTGTCTGTTATAATTTGATCATCATAACTTATGATACCAGACTCTTTTTAACTGGTCATAAATTCTTGAAGCTCTTGGAAATCCTATTTTTTTAATTTCTTTTGTAACAGTGTAATTGATATTTTATTTTTTTCCTGTTTTTATAATGTTTATTGCATTTTTCAAAAAAAGGATCCGTATCATTTATTTCTTCTTCAGGCTCTTCCAGAATTTCATTTTTTTATATTCCACTTTTTTTAGTTGTCTTTAATGTGTCTGTCAAGTTTTTTTGACTTCCTCATCTGAAATATATGCCCCCTGAATTCTTTCCAGTTTTGAAGAACCGTTTGCAAGTAACAGCATATCTCCCTGTCCTAATAATTTTTCTGCTCCTGAAGTATCCAGAATTGTTCTTGAATCAATTTGTGATCTTAGTGCAAAGGAAATCCTGCTTGGCAAATTTGCCTTTATCATTCCAGTTATGACATCTGTAGATGGACGTTGAGTTGCTACAACTAGATGTATACCAACGGCTCTTGCTTTTTTTGTGCGATTCTTGCAATGGATTCTTCCACACTTTTAGAAGCAACCATCATTAAATCTGCCAACTCATCAATTATTATGACAATATAAGGCATTTTTTCAACGTAGCTTAATGCATTGTAGCCTTTTATATTTCTTACTCCATTTTCCATAAGTTGCTTGTATCTTTTTTCCATTTCATTAACTGCCCATTTTAAGGCAATTGCAGCTTGCTCTGGGTCTATAATTACTGGAACTAATAAATGCGGAATATCATTATACGGCATAAGTTCAACCATTTTAGGATCAACCATTATAAATTTTACTTCTTTTTCAGATTTTTTGGAAATTAATGTTGAAATCAAAGTGTTTACAGAAACTGATTTCCCTGAACCTGTTTGTCCTGCTATCAGCAAATGCGGCATTTTCGTAATATCTATGAATTTATCTCGACCGACAATATCTTTTCCTAATATTACTTTTAATTCTCCTGTGTCCAGTTCTTTATTTTTTATAATGTTGGAAAAATGTACAGCCTCCTTTATTTTATTTGGAGTTTCAATACCAATCGTATTTTTTTCCCGGGAATCGGCGCTTCTATACGGATGCTTTCTGCTGCCAAGTTCATTGCTATATCATCTGAAAGTCCTGTAACTTTGCTAACTTTTACTCCTTTTGGAATAACAATTTCATATCTTGTAATAGTAGGTCCATATTCATAATTTACAACTTTTGCCTCTATTCCAAATTCCTTCAGAACATTTTTCCAGATGACTTACATTTTCTTTAATTCCATCTTCAATTATTTTTTTCTTTTTTTCAACATCCATAGGTTTTGACTTAAATATTTGTGCAATTGCATTTTTTTACAACATCATCATATCCTTGATTATGATCAAACATTGCATTAACTTCCTTCAATTTTTTTCCTCAAAGCCCTTTTTCTGGCATATCGACATTTTCAAATGCTTCAAGTTTTGGAAATTCCTGAAAATTTGAATCTATTTGTTCAGAATTAGATTGTTTTGAAATTTCGTCTCTTGCGGTTGGAGTTACAATTTCTAGTTTAGTTTCCCGTTGACCATTTTCTTTTATAATGTCGTCTTTTTGTTTCAGTTTTTCAAATTATCTGTTAAAGATTCCAGTTTATTCTCTTTTTCTTCTGAAATTTTCATATTTTCCAATGGTTTTATTATTTCTTCCGCTTCATCATTTTTTTATTTTATTTTTTTGATTTTTTTCAAGATTTTTTTGATTTTCCTTTTCTTCAAAAATTTCAATCCATTCTTTTTCTTTTTCAGCTAATTCTTCTTTAGAATATACTTCTGTTTTTTTGTAAAAAAATTATTTTTTTTGGTTTTTTTAGAAATTTCAAAGCTTAATTTTTTTCGTTTCTGGACTGAATAATTTTTTTGCTTTTAACATTTCTCTCTGATAACGTTTAAAAATCTGTCTTTTTTTAATTTTTTTCTGCATATTTTTTTAGCTGAAAGTTTTTCTTTTTTTCTCTTTATACTCGTCACTTTTATAATATTTTAAAAACTTCTTTCAAAAAGTTCATAACCAAGCTCTATGAGGTCTTTTATTAAAAAAACATATACAAATTATCATTAAAAAAATACTAATGCTATTTTCAACACATTCATATGCACGATTTTATAAACCGGCATTAATAGTAATGCTCCTGGAATCCCCCACTTTCGTGGTTAAATCCAATTTCCAGCAGCTTTCTCCCAGCTTCAGAAAAATACATTTGATAAAGCATTTTTACCCACAGAATTAGCAACTAACAACATAGAACATGTTAAAAAATATTCCAACAAGTGCAACAACTTTCCCTTGTGTTATGTCAATTTTAATTTTTTTCATAAAAAAATATGATTGTTCCGTATATTATAGCTGCTATTGCTATAAACCACGTCATTTTTCCCAAAAAAATTAATGAAATTCCATTTAATATTAAGGAAAAAAATATTTTCTCCAACATTATCATTTGACATATTTGATTTATTTTGCTAACAATAGAATCAGTATAAGCTCCCACAGCAAACCATATTATACCTTCAATCTTTTTTTATCCATTTTACTATCCTTTCTAAAAAAATTTTTTTATTTCTCACTTATCTTATAATTATATTTTTTTATCTATAAATTCTTATTTTAAATACAAAAATCTAATTTGTCCTGTACCTACAAAATCAGACTATATAAACTTATAGTTTTAATAAAATAGTTAAAACTCTCAAATTTGACTTTGAAGCAATTTTTACATAACATAGATTTTTTTACATAATATCATACATTATACTATATTTTTTTCAATTTTGTCATTTTTTTATTAGAATTATTCATCTTTTAAATATTTTTTTAGTTCAAATTTTATTAAATTAAATAATCACTTTTTATATTTCTTAAAAAATTCCCTTAATATAAAGCGTCATTAATATATATCCTTAATCAAAAAGTTAGAAACCGTTTTTTTTATATAATAATTTCACAAACACCTTGAAAAATAATGATTTGACTGTTATAATTATAGCAATTAAAAAATATCTTGAGAGGGATGTAATGGATAGAGATGAATTGGTAATTCCTAAGCACATTGCGATTATTATGGATGGAAACGGTCGTTGGGCTAAAAAGCGTGGAAAAAAATTCGGCTGGAAGGGCATAGAGCTGGGGCTAACAGTCTTGAGAAAATATTAAGACATGCAGGAAATATCGGCGTTAAATATTTGACTGTTTATGCATTTTCAACTGAAAATTGGAAAAGACCTGAAAAAGAAGTAAATGGCCTTATGGATTTATTTGCTAAATATTTGGACAGAGAGAAAAAAACATTAAAAAAACAAGGTGTAAAACTCCTTGTTACAGGAGCAAAAGAAAATATTTCCGAAAAATTGCTAAAAAAAATTGAAGAAACTGAAAATTATTTGGTAGATTGCGAAAACATTGTCTTTAATATAGCATTTAATTATGGCGGCCGACGGGAAATTGTTGACGCTGTAAATAAAGTTTTGGAAACAAAACTTTTGAAATGAAACAAAGTGGAGTAGCGTCTGAACAGTTTAATAATGAAAAATAATGGACTAAATGTTACAGAAAAAAAGTGGTAAATGGGTTTGTGGATAAAGAAGAAAAATTTGGAAAAATATAAAAAATTACGGAAGAAGAGTTTTTCTAAATTTATGTATCGTCCAGAAATTCCAGATCCAGAGCTTGTAATCAGAACAAGTGGAGAATTTAGAATAAGTAATTTTTCTGCTTTGGGAGGTTGCCTATTCAGAGTTTTTACATAACAGATGTTTACTGGCCTGATTTCGATGAAAAAGAACTAGATAAAGCTATTTTTATCCTTTAATAAAAGGGATAGAAGATACGGAGGACTGAATGTTAAGTAGATTATTTATTATTTTGTTATTTGTACCTTTCCTTTTTGTGGATATTTTTTAAAGGGAAATGTGATGTTTCTAGTATTTACACTTGTAATAATTGGAATGTCACTGTTTGAATTTTATAAAATGCTAAAGGATAAAGGCTTTGAGGTGGCAAGCAGAATTGGAATGGGACTTGGGCTATTTTTGCCTATTGCAATATATTTTCAGGAAAAATTCAAAAAAATGTATTTTCATATTTTAAATTTGCCCTTTTTAAACAAATTAACTTTTGATATGGGCGGATTTATCGTGTTTGCAATAATGCTATTGGCTTTAAGGCAGATTTTAAAAAGTAAAAAAATTCAAAAATGCGATGGCAGAAATTTCCTACACTTTTATTTGGAATAATTTATGTTTCATATTTATTTTCACATATTTTACTAATAAAGTATGAATTTCCAAACGGGAATATTCTGGTTGTAATGACATTTATGCTAATCTGGGCGTGTGATATTTCCGCCTATCTTGTCGGAATGGCAATCGGTGGAAAAAAATATTCAAGCACAGGCTAGCTCGAAAAATTAGCCCTAAAAAAATCAATCGAAGGTGCAATAGCAGGAATTTTAGGAGTGTTTTTAGTAATTTTATCATTTGATAAAAATATATTTATTTATAGCAAATTTCGTATGCGGAATCTCATTTTTATCAAAAAAACTGTTCCGTAAATTACAATTACGTTGCCATTGGTGGTTTGAAAGCCTTGATTTTGGCACTTGCAATAGGAATTTTCGCAGAACTGGGAGATTTGGTAGAATCTAAGATAAAAAGAGAATTAGAAGTAAAGGATTCTGGAAATTTACTTTTAGGACACGGTGGATTTTTAGATAGATTTGACAGTGCGTTGTTTGTATTGCCAATTGTGTATTATTTTATGAAGTACGTAGCATATTTATAAAAATCAAGTTATTGAATAAAAAAAATAAAAATAGTAAAAAGGAGAAAAAAATAAAAATGAGTATAGATAGAAACAATGAAATAGAAGTAAAAAAATGAAGTAGAAAGACAGTTTAATATTTTAAGTCGTGGGTGCGATGAAATAATTAATGAGAATGAATTTAAGAAAAAAAGTTGGAAAAAAATCAATTTCGACTAATACTCCACTACGGGTTAAATTGGGGATTGATCCGACAGGTTCGGAGCTGCATCTGGGGCATGCTGTGCCTTTGAGAAAAATTAAAGCAGTTCCAAGATTTGGGGCATGAAGTGCTGTTTTTGATTGGGACTTTTACAGGGAGAATTGGAGATCCAACAGGGAAATCTGAAACTAGGAAGATGTTGTCGGAGGAACAAGTAAGTGAGAATATAAAAACATACTTGGATCAAGTAAAATTGATATTGGACTTGGATAAAAATAAACGTTGTTTATAATGCTGACTGGCTGGAAAAATTATCACTTTCAGATGCATTGAATTTATTGTCACAGTTTACTGTATCACAAATGATTTCGAGAGAGGATTTTTCAAAAAGACTAGCTGAAAACAAACCAGTTTCGTTAATCGAGTTTATGTATCCAATTTTACAAGGATATGATTCAGTTGAACTGAAGGCTGATGTGGAATTAGGAGCAACAGAACAAAAATTTAATTTGCTAAGAGGAAGAGATTTACAGAAAAATTTTGGACAGGAGCAGCAAGTCTGTATGATAATGCCAATTCTAGTAGGGCTTGACGGAGTGGAAAAGATGTCTAAATCACTTGGAAACTACATTGGCGTAAAAGACACTCCTAATGATATGTTTGGTAAAGTTATGTCAATTTCAGATGAATTGATGGAAAATTACTATACAATGATAACAGATGTTCCTTTTGAAAGAATTGAAGAAATCAAGGCTCAAATTGCAGATGGAAGTTTACATCCAATGGAAGCCAAAAAAAGCAATTGGGAGCAGAAGTTGTAAAAATTTACTACGGTGAAGAAGCGGCTAAAGAGGCAAGAGACTGGTTTGAAAATGTATTTAGCAAAAGAAATTTAAATGTAGATTTGCCAGAAGTTGAATTGGAATACAAAGAAGTGGGAATTATTGACTTACTAGTAAAAGAAACAGAATTGCTGCAAACAACAAGTGAAGCTAGACGATTGATTCAACAAGGCGGATTTAAAATAAATGATGAGCCGATAAAAGATGTAAAAGCTACAGTTGTTCTTGAAAGTGGAATGATTATTAGGGCTGGGAAAAAAAGAAAATTGTAAAAATTAAATAAAAAAATTATAATTACAGAAATTTATATGATTTTTATAAAAATTAATTACTGAACAGACTTATTATTTTCTATTCAAAAATCTGTTCAGTTTTTTTATATCTTTTTTTCTTGAAACTACATTGTATCTTTTTTTATTTCTTCAAGTTTATCGATAATTTTTTTATTTTCTTCTCTGGAAAAAAATTTTTTTCACTGATAAAAAAAGAATTTCATTGAACCTTCAAAACTTCTTATAGATTTTGTCAAAAAAACACGTTTTTCTAAAAAAAGGAGGCTTTCTAACAATATCATCAAAATCAATAAACGCAATTCTTCCCACTTTCCTTATCTATAAAAAAATTCCCAAGACTAAAGTCCATGTGATAATATCCTTTTTAAAAAAATTTTTCTTCAAAAATTTAACCACAAATCGACTGTTTTGTATGAAAGCTCAAAAATCATTCTTCTCAACCAAATAATTATAATAAGATACAAAATTACCATTAAAAGTTTTATTTATATTTTTCAGAAACTGTTTCTATTTTTTTATGTAAAAAGGGGTATATTTTTAAAACCTTATACTCCACTATTTTCATAAAAATTCAATTCTGGAAAAATCTTTTTTTAAATATTTTGCAACTTCAAAGGAATTTTTTTCCCTTTTTCTCTCGTTAATCTTAAAAAAATCTTCAGAGCCTTTTTCATTTTTTTGTATTCATAAGTTTTATAAAAAAATTTTTTTTTCATTATCTATATTTAAATTTTTTTACTTTTCCTGCATAATTTTTTTCCTTTATTCTTTTTTTATCAATTCTAGCATATTCTTTTTTTATTTCAATGAATAAAAAAATTTTTTTCACTTATTAAATAAAAACTGTTATAAAAAAATAACAAATATGATATAATAACTCTGTATATAATAAAGGAGAAAATATGAAAATCTTGATAATACATACAGCATTTATAGGAGATATCGTTTTATCCACACCTTTGATACAAAAAAATTAAAGGATTTGTATCCAAAATCTGAAATAGATTACCTGACATTGCCGACAAATCAAAGTGTCTTGTATAATAATCCTAATTTAAATGAAATAATTCTTTATGATAAAAAAAGGAAAAGGATAAAGGAATAAAAAGGATTTTTTTAAAAGTTCTAAAAAAATTTTTGAAGCAAAAAAATATGACTATGCGGTAATTCCACATAGATTCATAAAATCCATACTACTTGCAAAATTAGCCAAAATTCCTGATATTGTGGGATTTGATGTTGCAACTGGCTCTTCCTTCTGGATAAAAAAAGTCCATTATGATATGAAAAAAAGCACGAAGTGGAAAGACTTTTTAAATTTAGTCGAATATGAAGGAAAAAAATTCCAGTTAGAATATATCCAGCAAAAAGAAAAATTTTTGTAAAAATTGAGAAAATGTTGAAAAAAATAGCGGATATACTGGGAAAAAAAGAGCAAAAAAATTAATATTAGTTGCACCAGGGAGTCAAAGACCTGAAAAAAATGTGGCCGATAGAAAAAAATATCGTGAAATTATTGAAAGATTGAAAAAAATAAAAATTATTTTATTGAATAACTGGTTCAAAAATCTGAAAAGGAGTTGCCCTTAAATTTTGAAAAAGATAAAAAAACGTAATTGATTTTCGCGGCGAAATAAGTCTTGTAGAATTTGGAGCTTTTAATTTCAAAAAGCTGATGTTGTTGTAGGAAATGACAGTTCTCCAATTCATATTGCAAGTGGATTTGAGAAACCATTTGTAATGGGATTTTTGGACCGGGAAAAACGGTCTTTGGGATTTTTCCTTGGACTGAAAAAAAGTAATGTTATTGAGGACAATGAGTTTTATGAAAACAATATTGTAACAATTCCTAAAAATCAACATGAGTATAAAAAAAGATTATTACAAAGGAATTTCTCTGATTAGTACAGACAGAGTTTATGAAGAAATCATAACACGAATCTAAAAAAACAATTGTACAATTTTTACAACTACCAAATTATAAAAAAAGGAAGAAATATTATGAATGAAAAAAATAAATTTAGTTATAAATAAAACAGGATATTTTTTTTGTCTATTGGTTGGAATGTCTCTGTTTTTTTCTCAGAAAAAAATTTGAAAATAATGTTGCGATACCTTTATTAATGATACTGTTTTTTTAATTTCAATGTTAATAAAGAATAATCGAAAAAGAAATTTTGGAAAAATATAAATTTAGATTTGGAATTTTCCATAGAATTATTGTTATTTGTATGTGTTCCATTTATAATAGCATATTTAGACGGTGGAATAAAAACTCGGTTAGATAATTACATCTTAAGATACTTAATATTTTTTTCCCATTTATGTATTTTTTTAGGAAATAAGAAAAGAGTTTTTCAATTTTTTTAAAAAGTATTTTTTTATTTAGCGGAATAATAATTATGATTTTAGCAACCTTTAACTTTATAAAAAACTTATAATGAATGGGCACATCCAGTAGGGCTTTACTATCCAAGGGTTACTGCTATTCTGACTGTTCAGGATTTTGCTAATATTATGTGTATAATATTTCTATTTCTATTATCATTTTTACTTTTTTTATAAAAAAATGAAGATAATAAAAAAATAAAAATAATAAAAAAATATTTTTTTATTTTTCCATAATGATGCTAACTTTATTTCTAGTAATTGTAAATCGTTCAAAAAAATGGTTTATATTTGTTTAATACCTACAATACTTTATATTGTGTATAAAAAAAGAAAAAGATTTATTCCTATAGTTTTTTTAATATGTCTTGGTGGATATTTTTGCATTGCCAAGTTCAATTTCAAATCGATTACAATATATCGTGAATTATAAAAAAAGATCCTTCAAGTAATTTAAGGGTAATATTTTTGGGGAAACTGGGCTAGAAGCATTCAAGCAAAAACCATTATATGGCTGGAAAGCAGAAGAGAGGAAACAATTTAATCTGGATTATTATAAAAAAACAGGTGTTAGCGATTATGTGCATAAAAAAATTTTTTTAGATAGATTAAGTGAATGGAAAATTTATTATGTTCATACACATAACACATATTTACAGTTTTTTTATTGGATTTTTGGAATTATAGGAACTTTATTTTTTTAGTAATATTTTTTTGTAAGTATAGCTTTTTAAAGCTATGAAAATAAATTTTTCAAAAAAATATGGAAAAATTCAGATTCTAAATTAGTCGCACTTGAAATTGCAACTAAATCTTCCTTTAGCAGCTTGGGCAATACAAGGAATTACAGATATTAACCTAAATAATAAATATATGGTCATAGTTTCAATGATACTAATATTTTTTTATTAAATTATCTTTGGAAAGAAAAAAATAAATTTGGAAAGAGGAAAAAAACAATTAATGAATAAATATAAATTTAGAATTTCAAAACTAGATAGACTTAACAAAAACTCTGAGAAAAAAACCTTATAAATATATTTATAAGGAAATGATACTAAAAAATTGTTTAATAAGATTCAAAAATAAAACTTATTTTAAGACTCAAAAAAATGGTTGGAGAAGATTGGGACAGAGTATTAAAAAGAATATTTTACAAATAAAATTGAAACTGAACAAATTAAGCTAAAAAAACATTTAATAATGAAAAAAATTATATGGCAGTTCTGGGGACAAGGATGGGATTTTTGAAAAAAATTACCTGATGTTGTAAAAAAATAAGCTATAAATCTGTAGAAAAAAATATAAAAAAAGATTATGAAATAATACATTTGGATATGAGCAACATAAATGATTATCTAGAAATTCCAGCATATATTTTTGAAAAAAAGTTGAAAAATAAAAATGGGATTTGCTCATTTTACAGATATAATAAGACTTGCCTTATTGTATAACTATGGCGGAGTCTGGATAGATGCAACAATATTGTTGACAGATTATTTACCGCAGGAATATTTTTGAAATGGACTACTTTATGTTTCAAAGAGATGATAATTTGGAAAAATAAAAAAAGATTGGGAAGATTATGATGACTTTTTACTTTTCATGGAATAATGAAATGAAAGTTAGAGTTTTAAATAGTATCATTTTCGCAAAAAAATAACGAAATAATAAAAAAACACTGCTGGATATGCTCCTAATATTCTGGGAACACAATGATTTAGTTCCAAATTATTTTTTTCTTTCAAGTTTTGTATACTGAATTAATCGAAAATTATTATAAAAAGAAACAATGTAAAATCGTATCAGATACTTTTAACTCACGAACTTATAAGAGTCTGGTTTGATAAATTTTTCTCAAGAGAAATTAGACGAAATAACAAAAAAAGAAACAATGTTCATAAACTTACATATAAGATAAACAGTGGAAAAAGAGATACAAAAGGGACATTTTTAAATTATTTTAAAAAAATATATGATATAAAAATAATTTTTTTAAAAAATATAAAATATAAAAAGGTGAAAAAAATGAAAAATATTGGTGCTGCATGGACATTTAAGCATGGGCGGAGAAGAAAGAGTTCTGCTAAATGTTCTGAGAAATCTTGTAGAACTGAATTACGATGTTGATTTATTAATAACTTGGAATCATAAGGAAAAATAACTTATTTGAAAACGAAATTCCAAAAAAAGTAAATTATGAATTTTTTTATTTGACAGTTATAACGGAAAAAAATAAATTAATCAAAGAAATTTATCGAATAAAAGCCAAAACAACTTATTTAAAAAAAGATAGAAAAAAATAAAAAAACGAAAAAAATACGATATTGTTATTGATTATTCTTCAAATTTATTAAAAATATGATAATTTTTGATATAAAGATACCTGTTTTTTTGCGTGGATTCATTTTTTTCTTTGACTTTTTGGAGAAAAAAACTGACTTTGGAAAAAAATAAAAAAATACAAAAAAAGCAATATAAAAAAATATTCAAAAAAATATTTGCAATAACCCGCGTAATGAAAGAGGAATTTATCAATAAAGTTGGAATAGATGAAAAAAAGTGGAACTGGTTTACAATCCAATTGATTTAAAAATTAATTGAAAAAAGCTGAAAAATGTAGAAAAAAATATGAAAATTATTTAAAAACAGGACTACTTTTTTTACAAGTATCACGCCTAACTACAACAGAAGCAGCCTGAACATCTAGTTGATATCTATTATAAACTAAAAACAGGCTGGCATAAAGGAAAAAAACTTTATTTTATTGGTGATGGTGAAAAAAAGAAATAATTAAACAGAAAATAAAAAGAATATAATCTGGAAGATGACATAATTTTATTAGGACAAATTGAAAAATCCATACCCATTTTTTTAAAAAGTGCAAAAATTATTTGTACATACTGCAAAAATATGAAGGATTACCGACTGTGCTATTAGAAAGCCTTGCTTTTAGGAACACCTGTCGTGTCTTATGACTGTCCTACAGGTCCAAGAGATATATTAGGAAAAAAATAGTGAATATGGGGAACTGATTTCATTAAATGATAAGGATATGTTTGTCGAAAAAAAGTCCTTGAACTGATGAACAGCAAGGAAAAAAATATGAAAAAGTATAAAAAAGTTATCATTGATTAGAGCTAATGACTTTTCAATGGAAAAATAACAAAGTAAAACTAAAGGAGTTAATAGAAAATATTAAAAAAAGTAATTTTCTATAAGGAAAGGTTACACAATGAGTATAATAAATGGGATAAAATCTAAAAATAATAATATGGCTATTTGGTTCAAAAAAAGCACAAAAAAATATTAATTTAAAGAATATAAAATCAATATTATTAAATCCTAAAAGATTCAATTAGCGATACTTTTAATGTGTTTCTGTTATGCAAGGCAACTCAGAAAAAAATGTATCCTGATGCAAAAATTAGGAATAGTTGTGACAGAAAGAAATATAGAATTTGCAAAATTAAACAATGAGAATGAAAAAAATAATTGATACTATTGTAAAACGGAAAGATGTACTTAAAAAAATCGTAAAAAAATGGGATATACTGCTAGACTTTTTAAGCAAGGAAAAATACAAAAAAAGAATGATATGGAAAAAAATACTAAGTCCAAAAAAATTACTATGATTTTTTTGGTGAAACAAATGAAAAATCATTACTATAACAGGAAAAACCTTAAAAAAACTATGATTTTTGACTGTACTCCGCCAATAGAAACACACATTATAGATTATCTAGTAAATTCAGAATTTGCAAAAATATTTTAAGATAGAAAGAGAAAAAGCCGCATATTGAACTTTTTAAAAAAATGCACATTAACAGGATGGAAAGATTCTGGAATACTGATTTTTGGAAAAATCAGGGAAAAAAATAAGGATTTTTTTCTTCTTCCACAAGGTAGCGACAGGGAAATGAAACCTGAAGAGGTTGCTAGTTTGCTAAATAATATCGAAAATGATAAAATTAATAAAGTAAAAAAATTATTATGGGAAAAAAACAGACGGAAGTGAAGAATATTTCAAAAAAATTGAAAAACTTTTTTTAAACAAAGAGATAGATATTTCGCTATCTCAAACATTTAACATTAGGGAATATTTACTATTTATGGCAGCTTCCGATTTGGTAATCGGAGTTGATGGTGGTGGAATTCATATGGCTTCTTCCTTGAATAAATCATTGTTAAGCTTTTTATGCGAACAATAAATACAACTTATGCAGATGGTCTCCAATAACAAGTGTTGATAGCCTGCAAGTAATTTCAAAAAAATGAAGGAAATCACAATCAGACATATAATTTTTTTCAATGTCAGAACCAATAGAATGGCTAAATTCCCAAATAAAAAAATATATAAGTATTAAATTATCTAAATAAAAAAAGAAAAAAATAACAATTCTTTTTTTAAATGCTTTGTAAGCAAACTATGAGGATATGCGTTCCCTTAAAAATTAACGTAAATAATATATCTAAAATAAGGAATAAAAAAATAATGAAAAAAATAAATTGGAAATTTTATAGACCATATAGAGATAAATTGGTTGATAAAAATGAAGTTTTAAGCAGGATATTTGATAAAAAAAGAAAAAAAGATATAAATTTATTGTCTTCTAGAAATAAATAGAGTCTTATTTTTTTAAGAACTGATGGAAAAATTGGAGATTATATAATAAGCTCATTTTATTTTTTTAGGGAAATTAAGAAAAAAATTATCCCAATATAAAAAAATTGATGTAATTGCTGACAAATCTTTAAAAAAATTGCTAAAATTAAATAAAAAAATATAGATAATTGCTATATTATTAATAGAAAACATATGAGTGACTGGAGAACAGTTTCAAAAAAATTGAGAAAAAAATGATTACACTGTCTTATTTGACTCAACAGAAGGATTGAAATACAAGCAAGTTTATTTACTAAACAGGGTAAATGCAAAAATTAATGTTGGATATAATAAAGATGATTATAAAAATATATAACAAAAAAATATAAAGCAGAATAATACTTTTAAAAAATGATTGAAATTTACAGACAGATGCTAGAAAGTGTAAATATTAAAGTAAAAGACACTAAATACGATGTTCCAATTTCAGAAGAATCAGAAAAAAATGTAGATGAATTTCTGAAAGAAAAAATAATGCAACCGAAAAAAATAATCGCATTAAACTTTTTTTGGAGCTTCAAGAGGCAGAAAAAAATAAACGAAGAAAAATGCACTAATTATAATAAAAAAAGACTAACTGAGATGTATGATAAACACAAAATCATAATACTGGACTCTCCTAACGACAGAGAAACAATATACAACATATTAAAAAAAGGCTGACAATAAAAAAACGTGCTATTCTTTGAAAAAAATCTCAAACAATACTGGACTCAATTTCCATAATAAAAAGAAGCAATTTAACAGTGTCTCTAGATACTTCGATTTTTACATATTGCCGAAGGGCTTAATAAAAAAATAATGGCTTTTTACGGACCGAAAAATTAATAAAAACAAATGGAGAATAAAAAGAGGAAAAACAACATACTGATTGATTATCCTGAAAAATAGAATAAATGATGTGGATTTTGAAAAAAATTATTTGACAATTTAAAAAGTTTAAAAAAATATGAGTAAAAATCTAAAAAGATGAATTGGGAGAAGATACAATGAAATTGTCCGTTGGAATAATAACTTTTAATGAAGAAAAACAGGATTGGAAAAAAACTTTGGATTCTGTGAGAGAAATAGCAGATGAAGTAATAGTGGTGGATAGTGAAAGTACAGATAGGGACTACCGAAATTGCTCTTTCTAAAGGGGCAAGAGTTTTTGTGGAAAAAAATGGAAAGGATATGGACCACAAAAAAATTCTGTATTGAAAAAAATGTAAAGGTGAATGGATTTTATTAATAGATGCAGATGAAGTAATTTCACCACAGTTAAAAGAAAAAAATAAAATCAATTATAAACAGTGAATCTCCTTCAGGTGATGTTTATAAAAATAAAGCTCAGAAATATTGCCTTTAAAAAAAGGAAATAAAATTTGGTGGCTGGGATGATTATGTTATAAGGCTTTGGAAAAAAATGGAAAAAGTAACAATAAGTGACCGTGAAGTTCACGAAAAAAATATAAAAACTAAAAAGCAAAATAAAAATAAAGGAATTAATAATTCATTACACTTATGACAATATCGAAGAATTTTTTTAGAAAAAAATTAAACAGATACACTTCTCAAAAGTGCTAAAGAATACATAAAAAAGGGAAAAAATGCCAGTTTTATAAAAAAATATACTCAAAAAAATGTTATTTCGATTTTTTTAAAAATGTATATTTTACAGCTAGGCTTTCTCGATGGATATGAAGGTTACTTGCTTGCAAAATATAGCTCCATTTACACAATGACAAAATATACCAAGTTAAGAGAAGAATACTATAACAACCTAGGAAATGACACTTCTCTCGTAATCACAACATACAATTGGCCAAAAGCTCTGGAAATCTGTTTAAACAGCGCATTAAATCAAACTGTTCCGCCAAAGGAAGTAATAATCGCTGATGATGGTTCAAAACAGGAAACAATAGATTTGGTAAAAAGATTCCAGCAAAGTTATCCACAAAGCAATATTATCCATTCTTGGCAAGAAGACAAGGGATTTAGGGCTGGAATGTCAAGAAATAGGGCAATTAGCAAAGCAACTGGAAATTATATAATAATAATAGATGGTGATTTGGTATTAAATAGGCATTTTATTGAAGATCACATAAAAAATAGAAAAAAAGGATGTTTTATACAAGGCTCGAGAGTAATAACTTCTCCAACATCATCAAAAAGAAATAATGGAAGGAAAAAAATAAATTTCTTTGATAAGGGAATTAGAAATAAAATGAATATGGTAAGAAGCAGATTTCTTTCCAAAAATGGCTACAAAAATTGATAGAAATTTACGTGGAATAAGATCCTGCAATATGTCTTTCTTTAAAGAAGATCTTGTAAAAGTCAATGGCTTCGAGGAAGAAATTGAAGGATGGGGAAGAGAAGACAGTGAACTTGCAGTAAGACTGTTTAATATTGGATGTAAAAAAAGAAAAAAACTAAAATTTGAAGCGTTAACGTGCCATTTGTATCATAAGGAAAAATGATAGAAGCAGACTGAAAAAAATGACGAATATCTGGCAAATGCAATAAAAAAAGCAGAAAAAAACAAGAGCCAAGAAAGGACTGAACAGATATGGAAGACGTAACAGCAGTAATTACTAGCTGCGGAAGATTTGACCTGCTGGAAGAAACATTAGACAGTTTTTGAGTTTAATACTTATCCAATAAAAAAATAATAATTACTGAAGATAGTACCGAAGGAAAAAAATTGGAAAAAAATTAATTTCAAAAATATAAAGATAAGAAACAGAATTTTCAGCTTATAGTCAATGAAACAAGATTAGGACAGCTAAAAATCAATTGACAAAGCTTATCGTGAAATTGATACTAAATATTTTTTTCATTGTGAAGATGACTGGAAATTTTTTTAAAAAAGGCTTTATTGAAAAAAATCTATAAAACTGCTTGAAGAAGATGAAAAAAATTTTTAATTGTCGGACTGCGTTCCAAAAAAAGATTTTCCAGAAAAATTTTTTTCTTTGATAAAGATTATGTTTCAAAGTCAGGCGAGCATTATTACAATGTGAAAGGGGAAATATTTACTTATAATCCAGCTTTAAGAAGAAAAAAAGGATATGGATTTATTTGGACTTCATGAAAAAAACTGGAAAATCAGAGATATGAAGAAGTTCTTTCAAATTTTTTTACAAGGAACGTGGATATAAAACAGTATTTTTTTAAAGAACCAGCTGTAGAACATATTGGAAATAAAAAGGCATGTTCATTTTTAGCAAAAAAATAGAAAAAAATACTGTACTTAGCTTTAAAAATTGATAGGCTAATAAAAAAATACGAGCAAAAAAATTTTTAAAAAAATGAGAGGCAAAAATATAATTTTTTTAAATAAACTTTTTTTCATTTTTTTAGTTGTTATTTTTTTGTTTTTTTCGTATAAAAATATAAGGGGAAACATTTATAGTTTTATAGCAATATTATTTTTAAAAATCAAATTTAAGTGATAAAAATTAAACTAATTTAAAAATTTGAGTTCAACTTTAAAAAGAATATTACTGTGCTATAAATTTAGAAAGAAGGAAAAATGATATATACATATTTGTTTTTTTAACGGTTGTTTTGATATTTTTTTAATATTTATTATTTATAACAAAAACTAGAAAAAAAGTTTCGTTTTATGCCTTATGTATCACAGTGTTGACAATGAAAAAAAGGAAAAAGGTGGAATTTTTGTTAATGAATTTGAAGAACATATAAAATGGATAAAAAGATAAAAAAACTTTTTAAAAATGGAAGAATTAAAAAAATTTAAATTATACATTGCCAAAAAAATTCCATATTAATAACCTTTGATGATGGATACAAAAATAATTATACTTTTGGCTTTTTCCAATTTTGAAAAAAATATAATATGAAAGCTACTATATTTTTGAATACAAAAATTTATTGGAAAAAGATGAATTTTATTTAAACTGGGATGAAATTAAGGAAATGTATGAAAGTGGACTCGTGGATTTCCAGTTGCATACCCACTCGCATCAGTTAACAATAAAAGATATTTCCGTGCTTGATTTTTACGATGAAGAAAGTTCGCCATATTTTTAAAAGAGAAAGTTATAATTTATTTTTTTGAAGGAAATTATGATGAAAAAAAGATAAGGAAAAAAATTATATGGATTGCCAGTATTTAAATTAAGAAGTAAAATTTCAATCCCTGGATATAAGCCAAAAAAAGATTTTCTAAAAAAATACCAAAAATATAAAAAGAAGTTCAAAAAAATTTAATAAAAATGAAAAAAAGATTTCCTAAATAAATTATTTAAAGAAAAAAACAAAATGAATTTTTTTGATAAAGTTAGTGAAGAGCAATTTAGAAAAAAACTGTAGAATTTGAAATTTTGGAAAATAAAAAAATTATTGAAAAAATTTAGGAAAAAAACTCCAGATTGTCTGGCATATCCTTGAGGGGCATAGGTATAACGGAAATCGTGAAGATATAAGAAAACTAGGCGTGGATGTCTTTATAACTACAAGAAAAGGGGTAAATTCCTTAAAACTCAATAAAAAAATTGGATTTATCGTGTGAGCGGAGATGATTTTGAAAATTTTGATGAATTTAAGCAGGAATTAACTGATGGAAGCGGACCATATTATAGAAAAACTAAGAAAGATTTTCACTAAAAAAATGAAAAAGTAATTTTTGGAAATTAACAAAAAAATGAAAGGTAAATATATGAACAAAAATAAAATTAAATTTTGGAATAATTCAGAAACTGAAAAAAATATAAAAAAAGTACTATATATTGATCATACTGAATATCCTGCTAGCAACAATGTCATCTCTTGTCTCTTCCGCTCCAATAGCTTTGATAAAAAGATTATTTGATAAAGGAATTTCGGAAAAAAAGTGAAAAGGATATCCTTTATGCAGCGGGAGCAATGATAGCACTTGCTGTAATTGGTGCAATATTGATGTACTGGAATACAATATTTTTCAACTGTAATTTCAGCTTCTATTTATAAAGACATTGTTACTGATATTTATAATAAAAATACAAACTTTAGATATGGAATATTTTTTTCTGGAAAAAATCGGAGATATGATGACACGTGTAATGACAGATCCTAATAATATAAATTCAATTATACTGGAAGTCTTTAATATGGTACCTGAAATAATAAAAGTTATAATTTGTTTAGGAATAGCATTCTATGTAGACTTCGACTTGACGTTAGGAGTTATGATTGTAACACCGATTTTAGTAGTAACAGTCAGAAGATATGCCAAAAGATTAAAACGATCGGGAAAAAGATAGACAGGAAGCAATTGATAGCTTAAATTCCAAATTACAGGAAACATTGGCTGGAATACGAATTATAAGAGCATTTGCTACAGAGAGATCTGAAAAAAAGGATTTTAATCAAAAAAATATCAATTTAAAAAGAATTGCCATAAGAACAGCTCGATATAATGCAAAAAGCTAATGCAATAATGGAAGCCTTAAATTATATCATTGTAGCATTATTATTATTATTTGGAGGTTATCGTGTTTTAAGAGCTCGTGATTTTACTGCGGGAGATTTTATTACAATAGTAGGAGCCATTTCGTCAATGTACACACCTGCAAGAAGAGCTGTAACACGACTTAATGCAATAAGCGTGAACTTATCTTCAATTACAAGAGTCTCCGAAATTCTGGAGGAAACTCCATCTATTGTAAACAAGGAAAAACTGTATAACTTTTGAAAATTTTACAGATGGAATAAGTTTTCAAAATGTAGATTTCAAATATAAAGATAATTCTGAAGAAATATTAAAAAAATATTAATTTAAATGTAAAAAAAGGTGAAACTGTCGCTTTTGTAGGAAATTCAGGTGGCGGAAAAATCCACTCTCGTAAACTTGATACCAAGATTTTTTTGATGTGGCGGGAGGTGTTATAAAAAAATTGATGGAACTGATATTAGAGATTATGAAATTAAAAAGTTTGCGAAAAGGCAATTGGAATTGTGCCACAGGAAACATTTCTATTTGCAGGAACAATATTAAGTAATATAAAAATACAGCCGTCAGGATGCCACCTTTGAGGAAATTGTAGAAGCTGCCAAAGCAAGCTAATGCACATGAATTTATTGAAAACCTTTCTGATGGATATGATACAGAAATTGGAGAACGTGGTGTTAAGCTTTCAGGTGGGCAGAAACAGCGTATTGCAATCGCACGTGCGATTCTGGAAAAATCCTCAAATATTAATTTTTGGATGAAGCTACTTCGGCACTTGATAATGAGTCTGAAAAGCTAGTTCAAGAAGCTTTTAGAAAAACTTATGAAAGGAAAAAAACTACATTTGTTATCGCTCATAGGTTGACAACAATCGAAAAATAGTAATAAAATAGTAGTAATACAGAAAGGGGAGATAAAAGAAATAGGAAATCACAATGAACTATTAAGTAAAAATGGTATTTACAAAGCCCTATACAACAAAAAGTTTTGATGTAAGAAATAAATAAAAATTACATTTTAATTAAAAAAATTAAAAAAAGTCAGGAGAAAAAAATATGAAACAAATTAAAGGAATTCTTTTATTCTTAATGTCAATTGTATTAGTAGCGTTTGGAAGTCAAAAATTCAAGAAGTTCAAAAAAATTTAGTAAAACGATTAGAAGATGAAACTAAAAAAAGTTGGAAACAAAATGAAAGAAAGTGAATTACAAGCTAAAAAAAGAAGAACAAAAAAACAAGCAGTTCAGCCAAAAACAAACTGTAGCAGCAAAACCAGCTCAACAACAGCAACCAGTACAAAATGTACAATCACAACAACCAGGTCAGCCACAACAGCCTGGATTGGCACCTAATGACGCTGCCTCAAAACAAGCTCTTGCTCTAGCAGCTGAAAAATGATAACCTTAATGGAAAAAGCAGGAAACAAAAATAAGAAAAACAAAAAAACTATTTAAATGGTAAAAAATGAATTGTACAAAGCACCAAAACATAGTAGATTAAAAAAATAAATCTTCATTTGTTTCAAAATGAAAAACCAACAAAAGTTAAATCTCAAGACTCTGCTCCAAAGCCATCGTCTAATAGCGGAAGTAGTAGCAGTAGTGGAAGCAGCAGTTCAGGAGCATCATCGTCAGGTGGAGATTCAAGTTCTTCAGAATAGTACTGTTTTTATACAACTTTCAAAAACTGATTTATTTGTTTTTATATAGTTGTGTAATATTTTTATTAAAATAATATAAAAAAATGTAGAAGAAAGGTAGTGAAATTTTTAATTATGTTTAAACAAAACAAAAGGAAGCAGCAGGAAAAATATAGCAAAAAACGAACATTGATATTTTAATATCTTTTAATTCCAATGCTACTTGTAGCATTTGCTGCTTATGAGGTTACGCCAGTTTTAGTAATTCTATTATCAATAGCCGCAGCAGAACTGGTAGATATAATATTTTCATTGATATTACAAAAAAACAAAGAAACTTTAAAGGATCTTTCGGGAATTAACATAGGAGCTTTGACAGGTTTTGTACTTGCTCCATTTACACCACTTTATGTGGCAGCCTTTGCAGGAGCAATGGCAACATTATTTGGAAAAGTTATGTATGGGGGAATTGACAAAAAAGTTTTTAATCCAGTAATTTTGGGAAAATTATTTGTATTAACATTTTTTCCAGCTGTTCTTGCACCAAATTCTTCAGCTTGGACAAATCCAGATATCTTTAAACTTCCCAGCGAAGAAGTTACAGGATTAACTTCCTTTCTTGTTATAAACAAAGGAATAATCGGTGAACTTTCAATAATTGCTATGATTTTAGGAGCAATATACTTGCTTTTTTTAGATCAAGAATAACTTGGCATATACCAGTTTCCTTTTTTTATTACAATTTTCTTTGGATATTATATTGCGTCAAATAATAATATCAATGTAGTAACTACTCTTGGGGAAATCATCTTTATGGGTATTTTTGTTCTAACAGACAGTTTCACTACCCCTCAACATGGATTTGGGAAAGTATTTTTTGGATTTTTAGCTGGACTTTCTACAATCATATTTTGGTTTTTAGGGATTCAAACTGAAGCAATAATTTATTCTGTATTAATTTTAAATCCTTTTTACAAGACCAATAAACACGATATTCAAACCAAATGTTTTTGGAGATGAAAAAGTTTCATTCGCTGAAATAATACAAGGACTTGGTCTTGCAATTTTAATAATAGTACTTGTTTTTGCTGTTTCATATTTGCACACTTTTAGGATTTGTGCCATATATTGTTTATATTTACATAGTTTATGGAATATGGCGATTGTATAATAACAGATAGAAATAGGAAGGTTTTTGTATGAACTTTAATTTAAGTTTTTTTAAAATAAATTAAAAAAATAAAGAAAAAAATATTCTACAATCTGAAAAATAATTTTTACTGCAGGTGCAATTCCGTGGTTTTTTTATTATGTTCAGAAAAGAAAAAAAGATAATTTATATTTCCACATCCAACAGAAATTTGGAAAAATTATCATGCAATGCTTGAAAATTATTATGAAATGTCAGAAAAACAACAAGATATTTTAATGAAAAAAATCTAAAACCGACATAGTAAAGAAAATAAAAAAATAAACTGAAAGATAAAAAAATAATTGATATTTTTTTGAAAACATCTCACAAAAATAAGGAAGATATTACAGGAATAAATATAAGACTCCTGGATATTTTAAAAAAATCAGGAAAAAAATTTATTTTATTTGTGAATTTACAGATTACTTTGGATATATTTTTTTGAAAAAAAGTTAAGTTTTTTTCTTTTGAAATTGGGAAAAGAATATAGTTTTTTTCAAAAAAATTGTGAAATTTCTTGTGGAAAATGGGTACGAAAACTTCGTATTTGATTGAAAAAAAGGGACAATACAGCAGACGTGGGGACATTCTCGATATTTTTCCCACCAGATTTGGAAAATCCTGTTAGATTGGAGTTTTTTTGGAGATGAACTGGAAAGTATAAGAGTTTTTTTGATATTGATAGCCAGATTTCAGTGGAAAAGATGGAAGAAATAAAGGTTTTTGGAAATTTGCTTTCTGGAAATAATTATGAATTGATTGAGCTTATTGATGAACTAAAAGGCGGAAGATGTAACAATTGTTATTGAAAATGAAGAATTGCTGGACTATAAAATGGAAGAGTTTATTTTGCTTGACAGAAGCCGTGAGAAAAACTTATCGAAAAAGGTATGAAAATTTGAAGAAAAAGCATTTTTGTTCAGACTAAGAATTTCTCACAGGAGCAGATTGAGACTTTTAGGGATAAAAAAATAGGGATTGAAAAAAATTGTCAAAAATTGAAGATATTTATATTTTTTTACAAATAGTTATGAGAAGAAAATGGCTGAATATGGACAAATTCTAACTGAAAAAAAGAAAAACAATCTAGAAATTGAAAAAAATATGAGCTGTTTGAGGGATTTATCTTTAATGACAATTCAGAAAATCTCAATAATAAAAAAATAGGAAAAAAATAATTTTATTGTGCTGACAGACAGGGAGCTTGACGGATATATTTACGAACGAAAAGAAAAAACAACAAAGGCTATAAAAATATAAAAAAAGTCAATCAGATTATAGAAGGTGACTATGTAATCCATGTTCAATATGGTGTTGGAATTTATAAAGGAATTCAGACAATGGAAGAGCGAGATTATTTCAAAATCAAGTATGCTGATGAGGATATTTTGTATATTCCTGTAGAAAAGCTGGACAGACTTGAAAAATACGTGTCAAATGATACAGAACCGCAGTTATTCAGGCTAGGAACACGTGGATTTAAGCGAAAAAGGAAAAAACTCGAAGAAGATATTCAGAAATTTGCAGCAGAACTTATCAAAATACAGGCACGACGGCAAAGCCAGAATGGTTTTGTGTATCAAAAGGATACTGTGTGGCAAGAAGAATTTGAGGCGAATTTTCCATTTGAGGAAACGGAAGATCAGAGAAATGCCATAAATGATGTGAAAAAGGATATGGAAAGTCCACAAATAATGGACAGGATTGTGTGTGGAGATGTTGGATATGGGAAAACGGAAGTTGCGATGAGAGCGGCATTCAAAGCGATTGACAATGGAAAGCAGGTTGTTATGGTAGCTCCAACTACGGTACTTGCAGAACAGCATTTTTGAGCGGTTTAAAAGACGATTTGAAAAATTATCCGATTACGATTGAAAATTTGTCAAGGCTTACGAAAAAGTAAATCCAAGAACATTTTAAAAAAATCTGAAAAAGTGGAATCATTGACTTTATTATTGGAACTCACAGGCTTCTAAGCGATGACGTGCAGTTTAAGAACTTAGGGCTTTTAATTATTGATGAGGAGCAGAAATTTGGAGTTAAGGCTAAAGAAAAGTTAAAAATCTCAAAGGGAAAAACTGGATGTATTGACATTAACTGCAACTCCGATTCCGCGTACATTAAATCTTGCGATGCTTGGAATCCGAGAGATTTCCATAATTGACACACCTCCAACAAACAGACTTCCCATTATAACAGAAATTCTCGATTGGGATGAGGAAACAGTAAAAATGGCAATACTGCGTGAACTGTCACGTGATGGTCAAGTTTTCTATATTTATAACGATGTAAAAAATATGAAGGAAAAATTGAAGGAACTAAAGGAAATGCTTCCAGACTTTTGTAAAAATCGAATTTATAAATGGACAGCTTCCGCCAAAGGAAATTAAGGATAAGTTGTTGCGTTTTGAAAATGGACAGTTTGACATTCTGATAGCTTCAACAATCATTGAAAATGGAATTGATGTGGGAAATGCCAATACCATTTTGATTGAAAACTTTACTGGTCTAGGATTATCGCAGGTGTATCAGCTAAAAGGGCGTGTAGGGCGTAGCAACAGGCAAGGATACTGTTATTTATTAAAAACGAGAAATATTACAAAGCAGGGGCGGCAAAAAGGAAGAAAGCATGCTAAAAGTGGAAGGGATAAAAATCAGGAGGTTTTTCAAATTTCGATGGAAGACTTGAAAAATACGTGGCGCTGGGAGAAATTTTTGGGAGACAAGCAGCACGGAACGATTGAAACTTTTGGATATGATTTATATAAAAAAATGCTAAATGAGGAAATTCGTAAGCAAAAAGGGCGAGTTTGTCGAAAAAAATTGAAAAATGTGGAAAGTCATTCTAAATGAAAGAGGATTTATTCAGAAACATATATTGAAAAGGATGAAAGGCTAAATATCTATAAACGTTTTGCAATGCTGGAAACAGATAGCGAATTAACTGATTTGCTTGATGAAATTAGAGATAGGTTCGGGAAAATTCCAGAGCAGATGAAAAAATTTATTTTAAGCATTAAATTAAAAATTATTTGCTGAAAAAAACATAAAAATTCAGAGAATTTTTGAAACAAGAAATCATTTTGAACTGTACTTTTTGGAAAAATGCACAGGAGAAAAATAATAGAATTAAATAAAAATTTCAATGCAACTTGTAGAAAAAGGTTATAACTATCGAAAGTATAAAAAAATAAAAAGAAGAGTGATGAAGAAACTAATGAAGCATTTGTAATAATGAAAACAAGAAAAACAGATTTTTTTAAATGTTGTAAAAGAATAAAAATATTTAACTAACTATCATAGTAAAACTATCTTAAAACCGAACTCTAAAAGTTATGACTATTTTACTCAAACCCTAAAGTTATATAATTTTTAATAGTTCTATTTTAAATGGGTTCGAGTATATTTTGAAAATAAAAAAATTTATTCCTTAAGAAATTTTGAAATCTAAAAAAATTGTGGTAAAATTTAAGAAAAGGCTTTTGATTATCATAATAAAAAGAGAATAAAAAAATGACAAAGGAGGAAAAATAATGAAAAAAATATTATTATTTTTTTAACAATGTTCGGAATACTGTTATCAACGGCAAACATTTTTTTCAGAAACTACTACTACATTGAAAAACTGAAAAAAATAAAATATCCTAAAGGTATAAGAAATGTAACATCTGTTACAGAAGTGTTTGGAACTGGACAGCAAGTCACACATATTATTTTAGAATTTAACGAAAAAAAGTTGTAAATTCTCAATTAACAAAAAGACACTTTTGCCGTCTCAGATAGAACTATAGAAAAAGTGTATTCAAACAACCGCCCAGAAAAAAACTAATATCGTAAAAAGATGGAAAATACGTTATTATTGAACTAAATCCAAAAAGATGAAGGAGCATCACTTCGTGTGGAAAGCGGTCCAGAAATAGGTTTTCAAAATGAAACAGGGCTACATCCAGAGTCACAAAAAAGAAGATATTTTATTTACAAATGGAAAAAGAATGACAAAAAAATATAGCAATTCTTGAAAATAATAAAACAAAAGATTTGGTAGTAGAAAATTTTAAAGCAATTCGTATTTAGAGATCCAAAAACTGGAGTAAATCTTAAATATAATTTATATATTCCTAAAAATTATGATAAAAATAAAAAAATACCCTCTTGTATTATTTATGCACGATATGGGAGTTCTGAGTGCAGATACAAAAGCTACTTTATTACAGGGAAATGGTGCAATATCATTCGCAACACCTGAAGAGCAGGCAAAAACACGAAGCATTTGTACTTGCGCCACAATATTCAAAACAAGTTGTAGATGATAAGGGCAATATAACAAATGACTTGGACGCAACTGTTAATTTAATAAGAGACTATTTACTTACAAAAATACAGCATTGATGATAAAAGAATTTATGCAACTGGTCAATCAATGGGCGGAATGATGGCAATTGTCATGAATTATAAATATCCTGAACTGTTTGCCGCTTCATATTTAGTAGCTTGTCAATGGAATGAAAAAGAAGTCGCTCCTATGGCAAAAAAATAACTTATGGATTATGGTTTCGACTGGAGATGAAAAAGCTTATCCAGGAATGAACGCAATTACAAGTGAGCTTATTAAAAAGAGGTGCAACTGTAACACGAGAAGCTTGGAAAGCAGATTATACAAATGAACAATTTTTGGAAGCAGCAAGAAAAGTTATTAGTCAAAAAAATCAAATATTAAATATACAACTTTTTGAAAAAGGAACAAATCCATATTTAGCTAAAAAAATGCTAATCCTGGTTCAGAACATGCAGGAACTTGGAAAAGTAGCCTACAATATTCCAGCTGTAAAAGACTGGATGTTTTTCACAATCAAAACAATGAACAGTATTGAAAAAAATTTTAATTAAAAATTTCAAGTGAAAAAAATTAAGAAAAAGCACCAAAAATAGAAATGAGGTAAAAAATGAAAGAAATAAATGAATCATTAAAAAAATAAAAATTTAACACAAAAAGACTATTATATTAAATCTTTTTCAGTTCTAAAGGAAATATTTAGTAAAGATAAGAAATACTTGCCTTCTATTATAGCATTATTTGCACTTAGCGGCTATACTATGTACAATTCATTCGTTATTGCGGTAAAAAGCTGCTGCTGCTAAGGACTCTTTTCCTAAATTTCCATTATTTGATATACTAATGAATATTTTAATTGTAATTGTAATAGAATATGCTTTAAATTTGTTTCAAAAATAATGTTATCAGCAGGATTGATAAGAAAAATGAATTGACAAAAGAAAATATATTATTAAGATCTGTTCTTTTAGCTGTAGTTATGACATTCTTAAGTAACCTTATAAAGTCTTTAAAAAGTACTAGGTATCGGAGTAATGTTTGTACTTGCATATTTTGCAGCATTTTTTTAGACAAATATATTTATCAAGAAATGTCAGTCTAACAACTGCATTTTGAAAAAAATACAAAAACTGCTAGAAAACAATAGGTTAAGAATCATTCTTCCTCTATTTTTTTAGTAACCATAATTTCAGGTATTGTGACATCTACCTTAACAGCAGCTGCCTCAGTAATTGTATTAAAAATCACTAAATTCAGCAATGACAGTAATAGCTATTCTTATTGTTTACAGAATTTTAGTTGGAATATTTGAAATTTATAAAAAAATTTTAGGAAGTATAATTTTTCTTAAATGTAGAAAATAATAAATAATTAATTTCTTAAAAATGAGAAATTTTAGAAAGGAGAAATTTTGACTTTTACTTATTTTAGCCCTATTCACATAGAAACTTTTATTGTATCAATCTTTATTTTTGTGTATTTTTATTTTTATGTTCCTAAATTTTTAAAAAATTTGGATATAAATAAATACTCAACTTTTTTTAGGATACTTTTTATTAATATTTAAGTTAGTCGACTCGATTTACAGGTTAATGTATCAAAAATGAACCGATAACTAATGTTACACCCGTTCATCTTTGTAATTTTCGCAGCAATTTTTTTGCAGGACTGTATTTGATTTTTTTAAAAACAAAAATTTTTGTATAATGTCGTATATTATTTAACTTTTTGGACCAATATTGGCGTTAATTTTGCCAGGAATAATATATTACCACGATAATTATTATGTTTATCTTTTTATGATAATGCACGCACTTATTGTTTTTACAGCTTTTTTTGGGTTATAAGTATCTAAATGACAAGCCAACAAAAAAAGGATTTTTTTCAATCAGTAATTACGTTGCTCCTAATATTTCTTTACGCATTTATTTATAATTACATATTTAAGGAAATAAATGCAATGTTTTTAAAAAAGCCATATTATTTCAATAGTGAAATTTATAGAACCTATTTGGTTATATGATATTGTTTTTAATATTGACAATGATATTTTTTTGGAATTTTTGCTATATTTACCAATTATGAAAAGAGATAGGAATTAATATTTTTAAAGAAATAAAAAAAGTACACCACTGATATTAGTATTATTATGTATATATAATTTTTAGTAGTTTTTAGGTGTACTTTTTTTGTTAAAAAAACTAATTTATTCAACTTGGGCATTATTTTTCCTGCTCAAATCTTTCTAAAAATAACCTTTGTTATTTCAGCACGCAGTTCAGGTTTTATAGGATGAACAATGTCCTTAAATTCTCCATTTGGCATTCTTCTTGAAGGCATTGCCACAAAAGAGTCCGTTTTTGTCCATCAATAATTTTTAATCCATGAATAACAAAACTTTCGTCAAATGTAATATCGGCATATGCCCTTAATCTTTCATTACCTTCTGCTTGCTTTTCCAATTCTAATACGAATATCAGTCACTTTCATAAGTCTTCTCCTTGTTTGTATAATTTATTTTTTTCATTATAATTATACCCATTTATTATAAAAAAACAAGGGAAAAATAATAATAAAAAAATTAATATTTTCCCAAATTTATTAGAGATTTTACTAAAAGTAATAGGATTTGATATTTTTTTATACAAAACTATTTTTAATAATCTTAGATTAATTAATTTAAAAACTTTTTCTAACTATTATTCTATAGTATTACCATTTTTGAAATCAAACTTAAAAGATTATGACTATACTGTTCAAACACCAATATTTTTACAATTTTACTGGTTCGATATTAAAAAAGAGTCGAGTATATTTTTACGAATTTGCAGTAGCTTCAAACTCATGTCTAAATCTTATTTTTTTATTAAAAATTATAAAAAAATAATTTATTAAATTATTTCAATATAATCATCAATAAATTCTTTTTAAACTTTCAGGCGGCAAATCAAAAACTTTTTACTTTTATATTCTTGTTAAAAATATTTTATTTCAAAAAAATATCTCCTTTTTTTCACATCATAAGAAGATTTTTTTACATCTCCATTTACAACGATATTTCCATTATCTGCAAGCTCTTTTTGCCACAGTTCTTCTTTTTATAATTCTTGTTACTTTTAAAAAAATTTATCTAAACGCATATTTTTTTCCTCGATTTTTATTATTTTATATTTCTCATTCCTTCATACCAGGCTGTATTTGTTTCTACAAATCCTACATTCGGATTTTCTTTTAGGAAAAGTCCTCTTACTTTACTGTTTTTATCGCTGAAAATATGAGGATTGTCAGTTGTTGACTTAGACATTAGAGCTTTCTTGATTTTTTTCCTGATCTTCCTTTTGCCAATGTTCTTATATTAAATACAATTGCTCCGTTATAAACAGGAATTGATTTTATAACTGTAAAACTTTTTCCGGCATAATCTCCAAATGGTGCAACTGCTCCTTTTTTCACTCTATATGTGGCTCCTGAATTGAAGTCTTTTCCAGCTGTCAGCTCATAAATTGTAAATGATTTTGGAATGGCAAATGTTGCAGCATCCACATCTCCTTTAAATAATAAAACTTGAGTTCCAGGATGCGAATTTCCAAACATAACTTTTGAAAATGCTTTATTTCCTAATAATTCATCAGTGTTTTTTAATCCAAATTCTTTTACAAGCAAGTTTCCTGGAATTTTAAATCCTGATGTAGAACTATTTGTAACAAATCCCATTGATTTCCCTTTCAGCTTTTTAAGGTCATATCCGTCTCCTGAGCGATATTTTGCCGCATCCTCTGCTCTTACTGCAATAAAGCTGTAATAAAGGGCATCTTCCAATGTTCCGCTTTTTCCTGCATTAGTAAGTACTGCTTCAATGTCTTTTGTTCTCTGTCTGGCATTCAAATATGCCTCTGCACCGATATATGCAATTTGAGATTGTCCAGAAACAATATTTTCCACCGTTATGTTATAATCGGTAGTTGTAACAATTTCCACTTTTTTTCCCCAGTCGCTTCCTGAACAACTCTGGCAAACTCTTCCCTTGATTTCTTCAATGAATCATTTGTTTCATTTGGTAAAAAATACAATTTTTTTATTGTATTATACCACAGCTAATTGTAAACAATAAAATAGCTAATAATAACAAACTTTTTTTAAAATGTTTCTTTTCATAATACCTCCCAAAATTTAATTAAAAATCTAATTTTAAAATTGTCAAAAATTCACAATATTGAAAAATTAGTTCATTGAATAACTACTGTATTATAACATTACTTATTTGCATAGTCAATTTTTAATAAACAAAAAAAGGCAATTCATCTCCCATTTTTAAAAAATGGATGAGTCCTTGCCCTAATATATGAAAATTCAATTTTGAAACAATCTGAATACATTTGTTAGATTCTATAATAACTATCAAATCTTTCATTATGAGAAAGCTGCATTTTGTTTCTTAAATGAATCATATCACTTACAATTTTTCTCTTCTGTATAAGTTAATTTGTCCCAGTCAATTAAATTTTCTGAATCACGAGTTTTATTTATTTCCGTATTTAGTTCTGTTATTTTTTTCAAGTAAAAGCTTTTTATTCCATCTTGTATTTTTCATACCAATCTGTTATTTCTCTTAATTTCTTTTTTTGAAATATTCTATATCTAAGTTCATTTTTCACCTCTTTTTTTCCATATAAACAATACTAAATAAGATACTTTATTTTACTTTTGCAAAAATTTTTAAAAAAATCCATTAATGTCTTGAATTTCCACCTCCTTTTCACTATATTTTCTTTCTAGGTAATCTCTTGCAACTTGTGGGAAACACGCATAAGTTAATATATCTTCATCGCATTTTGCCAAGTCGCCGATTTCGTTTTTCATATTTTTCATATTCAGCTCCTAGTAAATCAGCAGGACGACCATTAAATACTTCGTCATCTCCAATTATAAGCTTTCTAGTTTCGTCAATAATTGGAACTGGTGATTTTCCATACATTCCTTTTACATAATCTCTTATTTCCTTTGGAATCATCTGGTATTTTCTGCCTGTCAAAATATTTAAGACTGCCTGAGCTCCAACCATCTGGCTCATTGGAGTAACTAACGGAGGGTATCCTAAATCTTTACGCACATGTGGAATTTCACGTAAAACATCTTCATATTTATCCTCTGCCTCCTGCACTTTCAATTGAGACAGCAAGTTTGAAAGCATTCCTCCCGGTAATTGGTATTCTATAATATTCGGTTCAATTAACAAGGCTTTTGGATTTAATGTTCCGTTATCAATGTATTTTTTTCTTATAGGTTTAAAATATTCAGCAACTTCCTTCAAAACCTCAAGATTTAATTCTGTATCATATTTTGAGCCTTGTAACGTTCTTACAAGAGATTCTGTAGGTGGCTGTGATGTTCCTCCTCCAAATGGAGAAATAGCAGTGTCTACAATATCTACACCCGCTTCAATGGCTTTTAATGTAGTCATTCCAGCCAGCCCTGCCGTTGCGTGAGTATGTAATTCAAGAGGTACGCTCAGAATAGCTTTTAATTCAGTTACCAGCTCATAAGCCATATTTGGTAACAAAATTCCAGACATATCCTTTATTGCTATTGAATCTGCACCCATATCCTGCATTTCAAGTGCCAATTTTTTGTAATATTCTATTGTGTGAACAGGGCTTATTGTATAGCAAATCGCAAGTTGGCTATGTCCACCGTATTTTTTGGTGCTTTCTGAAGCTTGTCTAATATTTCTTGTATCATTCAAAGCATCAAAAATTCTTATAATATCAATACCATTTTTTTATTGAAAGTTCTACAAATTTATCTACAATATCGTCAGCATAATGTCGATATCCTAATAAATTCTGTCCTCTAAGTAACATTTGTAATTTTGTATTTTTAGTTCTTTTTCTAATTTCTCTTAATCTTTCCCAAGGATCCTCATTCAAAAAAATCTGATTGCCGCATCATATGTTGCACCGCCCCAGACTTCCATTGCGTGATATCCAGCTTTGTCCATAGTTTCAATTATTGGGAAGCATTTCTGCTGTTGTCATTCTTGTTGCCATAAGTGATTGGTGTCCATCTCTTAATGATGTTTCTGTTATTTTTACTTTGCTCATAAGATCCTCCATATTTTAATGAATATTAAGTTTTATTCTATTTTTCATTTATTCAAAAATTCATTGGTCCTGCATTTACAATATGTTCTGGCATATTTGGATATTTTGTTGCAAAAATTTTCCCTAAACATTTTTGCCAATTTTTGCAGCTGCGCTATAAGCCTCTTTATTTGCCCAAGTGTCTATTGGATTTAGTAATTCATTCGGAACATTCGGACAATACTGCGGAATTTCCATATTGAAAATTTCATCATGTTTGTATTCAACTTCATCCAAATCACCATTTAACGCTGCAGTAACCATTGCTCTTGTGTATTTTAAGTTCATACGGTTTCCCACTCCATAAGGACCACCTGACCATCCTGTATTTATTAGAAATACTTTCGTATTATGAAGTTCGATTTTTTTACCTAGCATTTCTGCATAAATTAAAGGATCTAATGGCATAAACGGTTCTCCAAAGCAAGTTGAGAATGTAGGTTGCGGTTCTGTAATTCCACGCTCAGTTCCAGCCAGTTTAGATGTAAATCCTGTCACAAAGTGATAAATTGCTGCATCTTTAGAAAGTCTTGAAACAGGCGGTAAAACTCCGAAAGCATCTGCCGTAAGGAATATTACAACGCTTGGAATCCTTCCAATTCCTGGAATCTGTGCATTTTTTATATGATTTATCGGATAACCTACTCTCGTATTTTCAGTCAAGCTCTTATCATAAAAGTCAAATTCACGATTTTTTGGATTCATTACAACATTTTCCACTAAGCTTCCAAATTTTATTGCATTATAAATATCCGGCTCATGTTCAGGATCAAGATTTATACATTTTGCATAACATCCTCCTTCAAAATTGAAAATGCTGTGGTCAGACCATCCATGTTCATCATCGCCTATTAATTTACGATTGGGATCAGTTGAAAGAGTAGTTTTTCCAGTTCCCGAAAGCCCAAAAATACCGCAGTTTCACCAGTTTTATGATCCATATTGGCAGAACAGTGCATAGGAAGCACATTAATTTCAGGCATAACGAAATTCATTATTGAAAATACACTTTTTTTAATTTCTCCCGCATATTCAGTTCCGCAAATAATCCCAATTTTTTTGCCTCATAATCTATAATTATTGCAGCTGATGAATTTATTCCATCAATTCTAGCATTACATTTTGAATCCAGGAGCTGCAATTATTGTAAAGTCAGCCTTTCCATAATCATTTAATTCTTCTTCCGTCGGACGTATTAATAATTGATGAATAAACAAATTTTGGCTAGCACGTTCATTTATTATTCTGAATTTTTTTCTGCAGGCTGGATCTGCTCCTGCCATACCGTCAAATACAAATATTTCTCTATTTTTGCAAATATGCAATTAATTTATTGTAAATAGAATCAAATTTTTTTCCTTTTCAATTGGCTTATTTACATTTCCCCAAAGCAATTTTATTGTGAATACCTGGAGTATCAACTATATATTTATCTTTAGGGTGAACGCCCTGTATATTTTTCCTGTTGTTACAACTAAAGCACCTGTACTCGATAATACCCCTTCTCCTTTCGTCAAGGCATATTCAATGAGTTGTGCTGGTGTCAAGTTTCGATAAATTTGTGCCACGTTTACTATCCCTAGTTTTTCAAGAGCTTTCGTCAATTTTTTTCATAATACTTCCTCCGTATTTTAAAAATTAAAAGTTAAAAATAATTTTTACTCAAACAGTAAGTTTACTTATTATTCAAAACTTTGATATTTAACTTAACTGCTAAATATAAGAAAAAAATCCCCACTTGTGTAGGGAAACACAAAACATTATCAATTTTTAAAAATTTTTAATTTTTAAATATCATAATTTTTGAATTTTTAGATTATGTTAAATCTAGAATATTTTTTTATTTTAAAAATAAATTTAAAAAAATATTAGCCTTTCAAATTCTGATTCTTTAAATTTGTATCAAAAAAACACAATTTTATAGATAATATTTTTAAAAAATGTATTTTTAAAAAGTTTATTTAACTGCACTTTTTAAACACATAATTTACAATCATTACACTATACAATTGTTTTTTTAAATATTCAACATTATCTTTTTCCCTACACTAGTATTATCCCACATTTTTTAAAAAAAGTCAATAATATTTATAAATTTTTATTAAAAGATTATTCTATGAAATATTAAATTTATAATAAAGAAAAATATAAAAATAAATTTTTTTAGTAATTTATCGTGTATAATATTCAATAAAATTAAATAATCTTAGAATTTTAGTAACATTACAAATAAAAATGTACCTCTAAATTCTTCAATTTTTCATTGTCAAATTTTTGGGTACACATTCTAAAATTATATTTTTAAATTACTTTTTATTTTCCAAAGTTTTCTCAAAATCTAAAAATATCATCTGCAATAATTGGATTTAATTCAAATTTTTCTAATTTTGCCATGCTTTTTTTAAGCCATAGCCCGTCTTTACAAGAACAGGTGTTATTCCCAATTTTTTTCAGCTGGAATTAAATCGGTTACTTTATCGCCAACCATAAAAGGAATTTTTTTAGTATCAATGTCAAACTCATTTATCGCAAGTTCAAAATTTCCTGTATTTGGCTTTCGGCAATTACATTCAATTCCATATTTTCCAGTGGCATTCGGATGATGTGGACAAAAAAATAGGATTTTTTTCAATTTTTTTATTCCTTTTTTTCAATAAATCCTTTTCAATAAAAATTCTGTAATTTTAAATAATCCTCTTCTGTATAGTAACCTCTTGCAATTCCCGCCTGATTTGTTATAATCGCAAATTTATAGCCTAAATCACGTAATTTTAAAAAGCCCTTCAACTACATTTTTTTCTCATATTCAAAAATCTTCTATTTTATACAAATACGATTTTTTTCCACATTTATTACACCGTCTCTGTCCAATAGGACAAATTTATTTTTCATAAAACTATATTCCTTCATATTTTTGTATTTAAAAATATTCAGGCAACTCTATATAACTGAATATATAAATATTGCCTGAAATTTTTAATTTTTTTATAAAATTAATTCATCACAACATCTCTAATAAAGAATTCTCCACCAATTGAGACAAATCCAAGATTTTTTTAACTTTTGGATTTACTAAGTAAAGTTTTTTTGTTTTTGGAATAAAAATTGTAACAGGCTGTTCTTCAGAGATAAGTTTTTCCATTTCCACCATTGCTGGAACTCTTACTTTTTGGATCAGCAGAGCTTTTTACAATTTTAGTTAGCTCATCATATCTTGTGTTTTTGAAATCTCCACGATTATTTCCATTTGCACTAGCAAATATATCTAAATACGTAATTGGATCAAGGAAATCTCCAGTCCAGTTTTGCAATGAAATTTGATAATCTCTTTTCTTAGTTCTTTCAATACGTTCCTTACCACTTACTACTTCCAGTTCAACATTTACACCCAAATTATTTCTTAAATTTTCCTGAATGTATTCTGCGATTGATTTTCTGCTTCCAGTATCATTTAACAAAAATTTTTAAGATTAGGAAGTTGTGCAAGTCCTTGTTCCTTAAGTCCTTCTGCTAGCAGCTTTTTAGCTTCTTCTACATTGAATTTAGGCTGATCAGTCGGAACTTCCTGTGCAAAATCTTTTGCAAGACCATTTAACCCAATTCCAGTTGGAACAAATGTTTTAGTAAGTTTTTCAGAGCCTTCAAGAACTTTGTTTATAAGTTCTTCCCTGTTTATTGCCATAGTTAATGCTCGTCTGATTTTTGGTATTTTTGAAGCGCTTTTTTTCACCTGTATTGTACAATAAATAATACATTCCACCATCATTTGCTTTTACAAGTTCATTTTTTTCCAGCAAATTCCTTTTGCCTGCTCGAACGTTACTGATGTTACATCAACTTCTTTGTTTTTAAAAGGCATTAACTGCTGAATCAGTAGCAATTATTTTTTTAATACAACGTTTTCTGTTTTTACATTAGCAGCTATCCCAGTAATTAGGGTTCTTTTTTTGAATTTCAATTCTGAATCGTGAACCCAGCTTTCTAGAATATAAGGTCCATTAGCGATTGTATGTTCATCTGTAAAGTACTTATCTTTTACTTCGTTATAATATTTTTTTCATTTAATGGCATAAATGATTTGAATGTAACCAAATCATCAAAATATGGGAGTAGGTGCTTCTAATGTTACTTCCAGAGTTTTGTCATCGATAACTTTTATTCCTACTTCCTTGTCTGAAAGCTTTTTTTAGCATTGTATTTTTTTCTCCATTTTTTTATTACGAACAACATACTTGCATTACTTCCTCCTGTGTCAGGATTTAGTCCACGTATCCATCCTGCTCTGAAGTCTTTTGCAGTAATTGGATCTCCATTAGACCATTTTATTCCATTTCTCAAATGAAATGTCCATACAAGTCCGTCTTTTGATGTTTCCCATTTTTCAGCAAGTCCTGCCACTGATTTTTCCATTTTTATCTTTTCCTTAAAAGTCCTTCCAGAATTAACTCATCAACAGTTCCTCCAGCAATATCAGTTGTAATTTGCGGATCAATAGATGTTGGCTCTGAACCGATATTTAGTGAAAGCGTCTTATTATTTCCATTTTTATTTCCACACGAAAGTGCAAATAATAGTAATGTCAATATTAAAAAAATATTTTTTTCATTAGATTATTTCCTCCTCATTTTAAAAAATTATCAGTCAAAGGGATAAAAAAATACCCCCTATTATTAAGATATTATTTTAATGAAAGGCTTCCAAAAATAGAATTCTCCACCGATTGGAGTAAATCCAATTCCATTTACCTTTTTATCAACTAGATATTGTTTTTCTCTGTGGAAAAGCACACCAACTGGAACATCTTCCGCAATTATTTTTTCAATTTGTACAAGAGCAGGAATTCTTGCATTTTGGTCAGCTGTACTTCTTACAGTTTTAACTAATGCATCATATTGAGGATTTTTATATGATCCGTGATTATTTCCACCTGTTGATTCAAATAAATCAAGGTATGTAATTGCATCAGGATAATCTCCAGACCATCCAGCAAATACTAAATCAAAGTTTTTTTGACTCATTCTTGAAAATCTTTCTTGTGCAGTCATTGCTTCTAACGCTATTTCAATTCCTAAATTTTTTCTTAACTGTTCCTGAATATATTCTGCAATAACTTTGTTATTTCCACTTTCATTCAATAACATAGATATATTAGGGAATTTAGCTTGTCCTGTTTCTTTCAGTCCTTCTTCAAGCAATTTTTTTGCTTCCTGAGGATTATATGCAAGAATTGAAGTTGGAACACCTTCTGTAAAGTCCTTATCGTTAAGCCCTTTTATTCCAATTCCTTTTGGAACAAATGTTTTTGCCGCTGTTCCATATCCATTTAATACATTTTTTACCAGTCCTTCTCTGTCAATTGCCATAAGAAGAGCTTTTCTAACTTTCAAGTTTGCCAATGTCTTGTTATTAAAGTTAAATAGCAGATACCATACTGAACCATCATTTTTAGAAACCATTTTTGGATTATCCTTGAATCCTTTTGCCTGTTCAGATGTAATGGCAGTTACATCCACTTCCTTGTTATTAAACGCATTTAATGCAGAATTGTTATCAGGAATTATTTTATATACAATATTTTCAACAGCTACATTGTTATTATCCCAGTAGTTAGGATTTTTTTTGAACACTATTTCTGATCCATGTGTCCAGCTTTCCATAGTGTATGCTCCCGAAGATATAGTTTTATCAGCTTCTGTAAAATATTTATCTCCTGTTTCACTAAAGAATTTTTGATTTAGAGGCGCATATGTCTTAAATGCCACTAAGCTGTCAAAATATGGAACTGGAGCTTCCAGTTCAACTTCCAGAGTTTTATCATCAATAACTTTTATTCCAACTTGTTCAGCACTTCCTTTTTTCTTGTTGTAATTTTCAGCATTTTTTATTGCATAAAGCATATAAGCGTATTCTGAGGCTGTTTCAGGCTTTAATGCACGTAGCCATCCATTTTTGAAGTCTTGAGCAGTAATTGGATCTCCATTACTCCATTTTATTCCATCTCTTAAATGAAATGTCCATTTTAGCCCATCAGCCGATTTATCCCATTTTTCAGCAAGTCCCGGCACAAATGTCCCGTCCTTACCTTTTTTTGTCAATCCTTCCGTTATAAGCTCATCAACTGTTCCACCTAGAACATCTGTTGATAATTGCGGATCAACAGATTTTGGCTCATCCGACAAGTTTAACGTAAAGGTCTTGCTGCTTCCTCCACCTTTTCCACAAGACATAACGAAAAACTAACATCATCAATAAAAAAATAACATCTTTTTTCATGAAAAATTCTCCCTCTATATTATATTGCAAACAAAATTATTATAAACAAGTTTAGAAACATATATTTAAGCAATATCCTAAACTTGTATTTATCTTTAATTAACTATTTTTATGTAAGTATTATCAAGTACAAAAATCTTTTTCCTATTGGGCTAAATACAATATTATGAACTTTCGGATTCAATAATTTTTGTATTTTGTCTATAATAAAAGCAGTCCCACAGGCATATCTTGAGCGATTATTTTTTTCCATTTCAATCATATCTTTTACTCTTTCTTCCTGATTTCCAGAGCTTTTTAACTTTTTTTCACAAGCTCGTCGTAACGTGGATTTGAATAATCTGAATAATTGTTTCCGTCTTTTTGTCATAAATCTGTCAAGGTAAGTGATAGCATCGTTGTATTCTCCATTATAACCTGCTAGAGCGATTTCATAATCTCTATGCTGCATTTTATCCAATCTTGACTGGAATGTCATTCCTTCGATTTTAAGATTTACTCCCAAGTTTGTTCTTAAACTTTCCTGAATGTATTCAGAAATTACCTTATTGTTTCCAGAATCATTGAAAATCATTGTTAATTCAGGCAATTTTTTTGTAATCTCAGCTCCTTTAATCCTTCAGCTAGCAATTGCTTTTGCTTTTTGTAAATTGTATGCTGGAAAAATTTTTCCTGCTTCTTCAGAGAAATCTTTAGAAATACCAATTATTCCAACACCTTTTGTCGTATAAGTATAAGCAGCTTCTCCTGTGTTGTCAAGTACATCTGTAATTAATTTTTCCCTATCTACGGCAAGTGATAAAGCCTGTCTAATTTTTTTATTTGCAAGCACCTTTATTTTTCATATTATAAGTCATATACCAGACAGAACCGTCTTTTTGTAAGCAATCTACGTTTGTCATCTTTAAATTCTTTTTGCCTGCTCAATTGAAATATTTGTAGAATCAATTTCTCTATTTTTAAAAGGCATTTACACTGGCATTAGGGTCATTTATAAATAATGCTTTTTACAAATTTCAATTTAATATTGTCCTTATTCCAATAATTTTCATTTTTTTCAAATACAATTTCTGAATCTCTTGTCCAAGATTTTATTGTGTAGACACCTGATGAAATTGATGTTTCAGGAGATGTCATATACTTTTCTCCAACTTTATCATAGAATTTTTTTGTTTAGAGGAGCATAAGTCTGTATTCTTACGATTGAATCAAAGTATGTAAGCGGATTGTTCAATGTAACTTCCAATGTGTAATCATCAACAACCTTTATACCAAGCTGATTTTCATCTTTAATTTTTTTCCTGAATTAAATTGCTCAGCATTTTTTTATGTAAAAATAATTTATCTGCATATTCTCCAGCTGTTTCAGGCTTTAATGCCCTAACCCAGCCATCCCTAAAGTCTTTTTGCAGTAATTGGATCACCGTTGCTCCATTTTGCATTTTTTTCTCAAATGGAATGTCCATACTGTTGAATCTGCATTATGTTCCCATTTTTTTCCGCTACTCCAGGAAGAGATTTTCCATCATCCGCCTGTCTTGTCAATGTTTCAGTAACAAGCGAGTCAACGAATTCTCCTGTCGAATCATTTTGCAAGCTGAGGATCATAGGATTTTTCCTTCTTCCTTCAGATTTAATTTAAGTGTTTCAGAATCGCTGCTCTTTCCACATGAAACAATGAAAGCCAGCAATATTGTCAAAACTAACAGTATTTTTTTCATACTCTTCCTTTCCTTTTTACTAAATAAACAAATTTAGTAAAATTATATTTTAATTGTTGTTATAAATCTATTTTTGCTATAGATGCATTATAGAAATCAATAGAATCTCCAACAGAACGTATTACAACACCTTTCAATTTAGGATTTACCAAATAAGCGGCTACTTCATAATAAAGTGCAGAATATGTAAAGTTGTCAGATAATAATTTTTCAGCCTGTTTCATCGCATCCATTCTTGTTTTATTATCCTGATTAACTTTGGCTAAATCAACTAATTCATCATATTTAGGATCTGCATATTTTTGCAAAGTTAAGATCTTTTTGCTTTTTGAGTGGAACATTTCCAAATAAGTCATCGGATCGGCATAATCAGGTCCCCAAGCATATCTTACAATTTCAAATTCTCCAGCTTTTGCACGTGCAATTCTTTCTTTTTTAGTAAGAACTTCCACTTCCACATCAATTCCCAATTTATCCTTCCATTGAGATTGATAAAATTCAGCTTCTTTTTTACCAGTTCCATTTTCATCCACTAATAAATGTAATTTAACTTGTGCAGGAGTCATATTCAATTCTTTTAAGCCTTCATCAAATAATTGTTTTGCATTAACATTTGCAAAATCCTGCAAATAAATCTCCAGCTTCTTCCCTAAAGTCACCTTTTTTTCACCAGCTGTCCCATTTGAAACAATTCCAGATGCTGTGATTCCTGCTCCGTTTAAAAATACTATTTACTAATTCTTTTCTATCTACTGCAAGTGATAAAGCCTGCCTAACTTTTTGATTTTTTTAATACAGGATTTGATGTATTAAATCCAAAATAATATACTCTTCCATTAGGGAATTTGTGTAATTCAGGTTTTCCCTCATAGTTTGCCATTTTTTCAACTGAAACCTTTGTCAAATCCAATTCCTTGTTTTCAAAAAGATTTGTAGCAGCTTCAAAATCAGTTACAATTAAACCTGTAAGTGTATCAAGTTTTTATATTTTGAGCATTCCAGTAATTAGGATTTTTTTTCATAACAACTTTTATTGTTGTGTACCCATTTTTCCATTATAAATGGTCCACTGTAAATAGATTTATTAGCTTCAGTTGCATATCCTTCTCCATTGTCAGCTAATGCTTTTTCATTAACCGGGAAAAAAATATTGGCATAATTAACATTTTTAAGAAGAATGGCGCAGGTTGTGATAAAGTAAACTCAAGTGTGTAATCATCTTTTACTTTTTATTCCAACTTGGCCAAAAATCTTTTAAAGTTCCATTGTTATAATTTTGTGCATTTTTCAATGTAGTAACCAAGAATTGCATATTCAGCGACAGTTTTAGGTTCAAGTCCTCTTTTTGATTCCGTTAAAAATAATCTTTAGCAGTAAGCGGATCTCCATTTGACCATTTCATCCCTTGTCTAATTTTTGAATGTCCAGACTTTTCCATCATCTGATTTAGTCCAACTTTCAGCTCCTGCAGGAACAATTTCATTTTTTTATCATTTAATCTTACAAGACTTTCATAAGTCATACTTGTAATAAAAATTCCACTCATATCCGTCAAAAGTTGTGGATCTAATGAAGTTGGTTCAGCTTCCATATTAAACGATACTGATTTTCCTAATGCTTTTTTTCCTTTTCCACAAGAAACAATAAACATCGATAACATTAAGCAAAAATACTAAAAAAAGTTTTTCTTCATATCTTGATAATTCCTTTCTAAAATAATTTTTTTATAAAAATTGTTTCAAAAAAATATTAAAAACTTCCTAAATAAGCCCTTTTTCTTCTAAAAATGATGTTTCTACAAAATGTCCTGGCTTAAACTCAGTTAATTCTGGTTTTTCAGGAATCACATTTATTTCAGATGCCTCTCCCATCGGACTTCTCAAATATGACTCATCCATATCAATTTTAGCCAATTTTTTGTAATCAGGGTCTGCTATCGGTACAGCTGAAATTAGTGATTTTGTATAACTGTGAATAGGATTTGTATACACAACTTCAGGCGTTCCCAATTCCACCACTTTTCCACGATACATAACTGCCACTCTGTCTGAAATATATTTTACCATTGACAAATCATGTGCAATAAATAATAAAGTTAGATTTCTTTCCTTTTGCAAATCTTTCAATAAATTTACAACTTGTGCCTGAATCGATACGTCCAGAGCTGAAATCGGCTCATCACACACCAGCACTTCTGGATCAACCGCAAGCGCCCTTGCAATCCCAATTCTCTGTCTTTGTCCTCCAGAAAATTCATGTGGAAAACGGCTGGCATGCTCCCTATTTAGCCCAACAATTTCCAAAAAGTTTGTAAACTCTTTCCATTCTTTCCTGTTTCGAAGTTGCCAGTTTGTGAATATCAATCCCTTCGGCAATAATATCTCCCACAGTCATTCTTGGATTAAGTGAAGCCTGTGGATCTTGAAATATCATTTGCACTTTTTTGGTAAATTCTTTTCTTCCGTAATTTTCTACAGGTTTTCCGTTAAATAAAATATCTCCGTTTGTTTTTGAATAAAGTCTGCTCACAGTTCTTCCAAGCGTAGTTTTACCAGAACCCGATTCTCCCACAAGACTTAGAATTTCACCTTTGTAAATCTCCATTGTAACATTTTCCACAGCCTTTAAGACTTGTCTTTTTTTCATTGGGAAATATTTTTTTAAGTTTTTCATTTCTATTAGTTTTTTTCTTTTTTTGTTTTTCGTTAACTGACATTATTTCCCTCCATTCCTTCATTTCTTAATTTATCAGATTCCTCTGATTCAAAAGGAGATTTTATTTTGGGAGCACCGTCAACATAAAGCCACGATTTTACAAGGTGTCCATTTCCCAAATCAATCATTGGAGGTTTTCTTTCATAATCAATTTTCATTGCATATTCAGAACGTGCCGCAAACGGATCTCCTACAGGCGGTTTTAATAAATCTGGCGGAGTTCCTGGAATGGAAGCCAGCTTTTCTCCAATTTTCATATCCAGTCTTGGCAGTGATTTTAAAAGTCCCCAAGTATATGGATGTTTCGGATTTTTAAATAGTTCCCTTACAGGAGCTTCTTCCAATTTTTCTCCAGCATACATAACAACCACTCTGTCCGCAGTTTCAGCAACTACTCCCAAATCATGCGTTATAAGTATTACAGCAATATTTAATTCTTTTTTCAATTCATTTATCAAATCCAGTATTTGCGCCTGAATTGTAACGTCCAAAGCTGTTGTTGGCTCATCACAGATTAATAAGTCTGGCTCACACGAAAGAGCAATGGCTATAACCGCCCTTTGTCGCATTCCTCCAGAAAATTCATGCGGATACTGTTCAAATCTTTCCTCAGGTTTAGGAATACCAACTTTTCTAAGCATTTCGATAGCCTTCTGTCTTGCTTCTTCCTTTGTTACTTTTTTATGAATCAAAATCCCTTCCATAATTTGCTTTCCAACTTTAATAGTCGGATTAAGCGATGTCATAGGATCTTGAAATATCATCCCAATTTTACCACCCCGAAGCTCACGCATTCTCTCAAGAGAAGCCTTTACCAAATCCTCACCGTCAAAAAAAATCTCACCATTCTTAATTTCTCCTGGCGGCATCGGTATTAATCTCATAATCGTCTGTACAGTAACTGATTTCCCTGAACCAGATTCTCCAACGATCGCAAGTGTTTCTCCACGATCTACAGAAAAGTTAATCCCTCTAAGAGCCTGAACTTCCCCAGCGTACGTATTAAAAGAAACACTCAAGTCCTTTACTTCTAATAATTTTTTTCCCATTCTCTAATCCTCTCTGTATTAATATGGATTGTTTTTTTACATAATTTTTTTATAACTAAATACCTTTTTCTTTATTAACTCTATTTATTTTTTTAATTCATTTGATTTTTTTATTTAATTATTAAAGCAAAAATTTCGTTAAAGAAAAAAATAACTGTTTGAGATTTTTGAAACATATTTTTAAATTATATATGATTATTCATATTAAAATAACTTATATTCAAAATCGAGTTTTTATTTTTTTCTTTATAAGAAAGTTTTGCGTAAAAGCAGGGGTTGTAAGGGCATGGCGTTTGATACCCTTGCTTAAATAAACTAAAATAAATGAAATTAAGAAAAATAATATTAAATTATAGAATAGTAAATTTTATAAAAATTTTTTTAATCTCTTAATTTTTGGATTTAGTGCATCATTTAAAAGCATCTCCAACTATATTAAATGCCAACGTAATTAATGAAATTACAACTGATGGAATAACAAATAAATATGGATATGAAGTCATATTTACGAATCCATCAAATACCAAATTCCCTAATGAAGCCTGTGGAATTGGCACTCCAAGTCCGATGAAACTTAAAAAAATGCTTCTGTAAAGATAATGTTTGGTATATCTGTTGTAAGTCTTATTATTATTACACTTAATGTATTTGGAATTAAGTGTTTTTAAAGTTATCCACAAAAAAATTTCCACCAAGTGATTTTTGAAGCTAGTACAAATTCATTTTCTTTAATTTTTAGTACTTCTCCACGAACTAATAGTGAATAATTTAACCATCTTGTCAATGACATTGCGATAATTATTGTTTTTTTACACTATTTCCCATAACAACCATTAATAAAATTATATAAATCATTGATGGGATGATTAGCAAAATTTCCACAATTCTAGTCATTATTGTATCAATAATTCCACCAAAATATGCTGACACAGCTCCATAAATTGTTCCGAAAACAACACAAATTGCAGCTGTTATTAACGATAATTCCATTGAAATTCTTATTCCTTGTGAAAGTCTTGCAAATAAATCACGTCCAAGGTTATCCGTTCCCAAATAATGCCCTTTTGCAAGTCCTTTGGCTGGACTTAAAAATTTTGCTGATAAATCTTGAGCTCTGTAGGAATATTTTGTCATATGCTGCCCAAAAATTGCTAAAAATAAAAAAATAAGTGTTATTCCTAAAAAAATGATAGAGCTAGCTTATTTTTTTCTTAAATCTTCTCCATCCATCCTGCCAAAATGTTAAACTTGGTTTGTAGATTTCTTCACTTTGAGTGGTATCTGCACCTACGATTTTAAAATCTTCAGGTGTTGGTATGTAATTATTTTCAGTTATAATTTTTTTCTTGTATTTTCTGCCACTATACCTCATCTCCTTTTCCAAGTTTAATCTTAGGATCAACTAGAACATATACAATATCCACAAGTATCATCATAATTATAAGGAATATCGCATAAAACACTGTAACTCCAAGAACCATTGTATAATCCCTGTCATTTATACTATCTACGAAATATTTCCCTAATCCCGGAATCGAAAACATCTTTTCAATTACAAATGACCCTGTCAAGACTGCCGCAATTGTCGGTCCCATTATTGTAATAATTGGTAAAATTGCATTTCTTAAAGCATGTCTAAACACTATATTTTTAGGTTTTACCCCTTTAGCAATAGCTAACCTTATATAATCCTGTCCCATTACTTCAATCATCTTATCCCTTAACAGACGAGCTATCAAGGCAACTGTATAAAGTCCCAATGCCACAACTGGCAATATTTTTTTCTCAGGACTGTCCCATCCTGATAAACGTATTCTAAAAAATTCAGGTAAAAATCCATTTTCAATTAAAATTCCATTGTGTATATCAACGAAATATTTCTGCATAAGTCCCGCCAATACAAAACTTGGTACAGATATTCCAATTATTGCTATAATCATAGATAATTTATCCTGATATTTTCCTCTCTTTAATGCCGCAATAATTCCAAGCGGAATCCCTAGAACTAATGCAAAAATAATAGACCTAGCTCCTAAATCTGCCGATACAAAAAAACTTTTTATTAATAACATCATTAACTGTTCTTCCACGAACTTTCATAGATGCTCCTAAGTCTCCTTTTGCTATATTTTTTAAGTATTCAACATATTGTTCACCAAGTGGTCTGTCCAAATGATATTTTGCCATTAGATTTTCTTTTACCTTAGGCGGAATTGCTTTTTTTCACTTTGAAACGGATCCCCGGCAGCATATGTATAAGAAAGAATGTAATTGTAATAACTAGCCACAACGTTACGAGTCCCATTGCAATTCGTTTAATCAAAAATTTTTAAAAATATTTTTTTCATACTCGCTTCCTTTCAATAAAATTTTATATACCTATATTATATCTTATACTTAGCTATATTTGCAAGCGATTTTATTTATAATGAATATTTTTTTACTATTAATTTTTTTTATGGATAAATGACAGTTCTCTAAATATAATATATTTACAGATTTTTTTACAAAAAAATAGCCTAAGTAAAAAAATTTTTAGACTATTTAAAGTAATTTTTAAACTAAAAAAATTATGACCGTACTTTCCAAATTCTAAAACTTATTTAATTTTTCTATTTCTTAAAAACTTAATTTTTTTATAAGTATTGCAACGATTTAACCATCCAGCAAGCCATTTTCTCTCATTTCTTGCAGGATCAGAATTTTTTTACACGTCTTTCCAGCACAAATTTTGCAGAATCACTAAATTCTACAAGAGCCGCTTTTCCGCTGCCAGTTCCTTTCATATTTTCTAGAACTTGAAGAAGTCCCCAGCCTTCCCCATTATAAGTTTCAGTATTTGAACTTCCTTCTCCTTTAAAATTTACATAATCAATTAGTGGATACAAACCATTTGGAGAATTTTGCCACACGATAAAATTGTTTACGTACATTTTTCCTTGTCATTTGTAACTTCCAGCATTTTTTTCCAAAAGAATTTTTCCAGTCGTTCAAAAAAATAAATGAAACTTGAATATCTTTTTGTATTATAAAAGAAAAATCAGTCAATTCAGCAATATCCTTATTTCCAGCCGCTTTTAACTTAAAAAGCTCTTCCCTGTTTTTCCCAAGGTGCATATTCATTATCTTCAATAATTTTAGGTAATTTCACATTCTTAGCTTTATAATACGCTACCAGTTGTGGAAAACTCTCTGCAAATCTGCCACGCTGCCCCTCTTTATACCAGATAAAATGCCCAATTCCAAGTGATGGAAAGTTTTTCCCCGTATTCCAGTAAACAAGCTCGTCTTTTTTTCCCGCCAGCCTCATTTTGAAAAAAATTTTTCTCAGCCACAATATTCAATTCAGCTTTTGAGATAGAAAGATTAGCCTTTTTATTCACATCTGTAATATCAGGTTTTAGAAGGTGATTCTGATAAATTTCTGTTAGATAGTGCAAATGATGTTACTGACATAGAAACGACTATAATTCCTGTTAAGATTAATAATTTATTTTTTTATTTTTTTCATATTTTCTCTCCTTTTTTTCCTTAAAACTTTCTAATTATATAAAAATCACTTTAAAAATTAAACTCAAAAATTATAATCACCTGACTTAAAAATCTATTTTTTTCAATTTGATATTATATTAAAGAGATTTGAATATATTATACAATTTTTTTAACAATTTTTTTCCAATTTTTTTATTTATACTAAATCCCATTATAAAAATAGAAACTACGTTAAGGACAAAAAGTTTTAATCAATAGTATGTAATTCAAAAATTTATTAAATATTCGCTATTTAAACGGGAAATAGTATTAGAAATAAAAGATTAAGTATTATGAAATATCAAAGATGATTGACTTTCCTAATGAGCTAATAATAAAAAAACAGCCAAGAAATAATTGATATTTTTATGACTGTTTTTTTAATTTTTTTATAAGAATATCTCAAAAAAATATTCTTTCTACTTTGAATTATAATTTATATTACCATGAAAATTAACTATTTTTTTTATATTTTTTTCAACAAACTTCTGAAGTTCCGCTATTTCTTTTTTTAGCTTTATCGGACAAGACTTTTTACATCATTGATCATTTGTTTTTGAACGTGCTGCAATAAAAATCTAGGTATTCAGTATTTTTTTAGTTTTTAAATACATTTCTTTGGCATAATACATATCCTTAAAATCATTTTTAGCCTGCTTTATTAACAGTTTTTGCCCAACCATCACTATCAAAGCTGCTGACAATGCTATTATAGTCCCATATCCCTTAGTAAATGGATACAAAACCATTCCTATAATCATAAGTCCTGTGACCAAAATAGAGCTGTTTTTGATATAGCCTTCCTTAGGAGGAACTTTTACATATTTTTCCACTTTTGAAATCATTTTTTTAAACATCTTATGCCAAAATTCCTAACCAGTATCCTACTATTCCTATTACAAAGAATCCGAAGATTATCCAAATAGCATTTACTTTTCTCTTTAACAGATGCATACATGCAAATGTAAGCAATAATGCCAATAATCCAGGTAATAATGAATCCAGTATACTTTGAACAGTAGTTACAACTTCTTTTCCTGTTTGGTCAGTATATTTAGATAATACTAAAGGCACATTAATTGAAGTCCATTTTGAAACTAATGCTCCCATTACAAAAAGTCCTAATATAGAAGCTCCTTGAGTTAATTTTTGAATTACTCCACCTTCCATATCTCCAACGATTTCAGTTCCCTTTTCATATCCGTATTTTAATCCATACCATCTAGTTAAAACTCTTGCGATATTTATTCCAATGAAGAAAATCAATGGACCTAATAAATTTCCTCCAGCTATTGCAAGTGAAGCTCCAAGAGCTGCTAATACTGGTCTCAAAGTTCCCCAGAAAATAGGATCTCCTACTCCTGCAAGCGGTCCCATAAGTCCAACTTTTATCCCACTTATAGTCGCATCATCAATATCTACACCATTTGCTTTTTCTTGTTCCATCGCAGCTGTAACTCCCATTATTGTTGAACCTATCCATGGTTGTGTATTGAAAAATTCCAAATGTCTTTTAAGAGCCGCAGCTTGATCTTCTTTTTTAGAATAAAGTCTTTTTATTGCAGGAATCATTGTTACGCAGAATCCCATTGACTGCATTCTTTCAAAATTGAATGACCCTAATAAAGTTGTAGATCTCCAGTACATGCTTTTCAAATCTTTGTCAGTTAATTTTTTTTCTACTTCTGCCATTTTTCCTACCTCCTATAATCCTTCCAGTTCATCATCCGCTTCGTCTGCAAAGCTGGCTCCTCCGCCATTTCCACCGCTTGGTAAAGCAATAGATGCGTGATATTTAGGATTCAATTGAATATATAATATTGCAAGACATAATCCTAATATTCCTAAACCAACTAAGTTAAATTCTGTGAATGCTGCTATTACGAAACCTAAGAAAAAGAATGGCATTAATGCTTTTGCTTCCATCATATTTATTACCATTGCATACCCAACTACTACTATAAATCCTCCAGCAATTTGAAGTCCTCTTGTAATTACTTCAGGAATTGCGTTTAAAGCTCCTTCTACCGCACTTGTTCCTGCAATCATACCTACTAATACAGCTGGAATTGCTACTCTTAATGCCTGTAAAGCTATTCCTGCCAAATGACACATTTCAATTCCTTTAAAATTAGCCTGTTCTGCAAAGTCATCTGCTTTATGTTGGAAAAAGACTGTTATTGTTCTAACAAAAATTGTAAGAACTTGTCCTGCTGCTGCAATCGGTACTGCAACTGCTATCCCTTCTGCAATTGACTGTTTACCTACAATTACTAGTATTGCTGAAATTACACTGGCTAGTGCCGCATCAGGCGCCATTGCCGCTCCAACGTTCATCCATCCAAGAGCTATCATTTCAAGTGAACCACCCAATATAATTCCTGTTTTTAAGTCTCCTAACACTAGTCCTACTAAAGTACATGCCACTAACGGTCTGTGAGTCTGTCTTTCATCAAGCACACTTCCCATACCAGCTATTGCTGCCACAAGTGCTAACAAAATTAACTGAATAACATTCATGCTTCTGTCCTCCTAAAAATATTTAATCGTTCTGTGCTTTTATTTTTTTAATCAAATGAGATAGAATCTAATTTAGAATTAATATCTTCTTTTTGCAGAAGTTACTAATTGTCTCATATCAAGCTCTACACCCATAGATCTCAATTTGTTAAATGCTTCCAAGTCATCTTTATTAATCGCAACTGCTTTTGAAATTAATTTATCCCCTTCTTTAAAAGTCATTCCTCCAACGTTTACAGTTTTAATATCTACTCCGCCTTCGATTAATCTAACAACATCTCCAGGGCAAGTAACTAATAACATTACTTTAGTTTTTGTCATATTTAGGATTTTTTTATAAACAGCTATCGCTTTATCAACAGGAATTACAAATGATTTAACTCCTTCAGGCGCTACTTGTAATAAAAGGGATTTTCTTATTTTATCTTCTGCCACATCGTCATTTACAGCAAAAATTGCTTCTGGTTTAGTTGCTTTCACCCATGAAGTTGCAACTTGCCCGTGTATTAATCTTGAATCTATTCTTGTTAAAACTAATTCCATAATTCTATTCCGTTACTGAAAATTCGTGACTAAATTCACATTTAATATAAAAAAATTTTTCAGTAACTCTCCTTTCTCTAATTTTAATATTTTTTTACTTATCTTATTTCATAAATTGAACCTTTTACATCTCCAGAAAATTTATAACTATAGTTATCAGGGTAAACTAGATAAGAAAAAAAGTTTTTTTTCTCCATCATTTGCAAAAAAATTTCAACAACATTTGAATCTACAACAATATTAACTTTTTTTCAAAGCAATATTAACTGTTACATCATCCAAAAAAATTGTCTATCTAAATCTTTTGTCATTAAATGAGAAAGAGCCGAATTTTTCTCTTTTTAACTCTGAGTTTTCCATCTTTATAGCTTAAATTAAAGCTTCCATTTGCATCTTTAAATAATTCTAAATCAAAATTTCCTGTATTTTTGTAAATCAAAAATATACATTTTTGTCCCATTGTATCGGCATTTTTTTATATCTTTTTTTATTAGTTATATAATTTTTTTAAATGTATCTACTTTTTTTCTTGATAAAGTTTTCCATTTTTGAAACTCATAACTCTTGGAATGCCCATTATACTTCTAAAAATCTTTTTGCAGGAATTTTAGTCGCATAAACCCAGTTATTTAGCCAAGCTATAGCTGTAGGTTTTTTTAGTTCCATAAATACTTTGCGGTGCATAAAAAAATCACGTCCGTAATCTAGAACTTCATATTTATTTTTCATCTGGAGTAAATTTTTCCATCAAATTTTCCTACAAAAATAAAAGTACTTTTCCGTTTATTCTGTCATCTTCATTTATAATACTTCCAATTAAAAATCCATTTTCCATCAACTTGAATTAAATCTGGACACTCCCAAATATGTTTAAATTTAAAAATCGTAATTAAAAATCACTAAGTTTTTTTCCAGTCTTTTTAAATTCTTGCTTTCATAAAGTTCAGCTTTTTTTGAGCGGCAGACACTATCATAACCCATTTTTTTGTCTTTTTTTCATAATAAAAGATTTTTAGGATCTCTAAAGTCTTTTCTGCCATTTCCAGCAATTACCGGATTATTTTCATATCTTTTGTAATTTCCATTATCAGAAAGATATGCTACACTTTGCATTTCTTCTCTTTTTTTCCATCTTGTTCATAATGGCTTGTATACACTATAACTTCTCTTTTTTCAACTGGAGTATTTTTTTATTAAAAAAATCCACTTGTATTGTCTTTATCAATAACAGCACTACCAGAAAAAAATTCATTCCTAAATGGTCAGGATATAAAGCTATTCTTTGTTCCTCCCATTTTATTAAGTCATTGGATATAGCATGTCCCCAGTGCATTGGTCCCCAAACCGTATCAGATGGATAATATTGATAAAAACATATTGTAGTTTTTCCATTGAAACTAAGTCCATTTGGGTCATTCATCCAACCAGTTTTTGGATGGTAATGCACTTTAAAGTTATTTAAAACTATGTTTTTATTAGTTTTTACCATAGTTGTTGCTCCATCTGTTTTTTTATTTGTAGCAGAGATGCTATACGAACTAAATAACAAGGAAGAAATCAAAACAGCAATTAAAAAAATTTTTTTATTATTTATTTTCAATTTGACATCACTACTTTTCATAGTTTATAAATCCAGTTCATCTGAATCATCATCGTCATCAACAGCATCTGCACTAAATAATTCGCTAAAAAAATCTTAATTCCATTAATTCCTGAATTTTTTTGCCACTTGAACTAATTCAGAAACATCGTTTGTTTCTTCCCTTGCATCTAAAAACTTCCAGAAAGCATCGGAACATTAACCCCTGTTATTACATCTGTATTTTCTGTTTCAGCAACTACTCTACAAGCTGCATTATAAGGGCTTCCACCAAACAAATCTACTAAAAAAACAAAGTTCCTTCACTGTCGTATTTTGAAATAATGTTATTATATTTCTCAATCAGATCTTCAGGTCCTTCACCAGGTACAAATGTTACAAAAATCAAGCAGTTCGCTTTCGCCTAAAAACCATTTTTTTGTTAAATTAACAGTTTCTTCCGACATTTTTTTCCGTGTGTTGCGACAATTAAATTAATCATTTCCGCTTCTCCTTTCAAATCAAAAATTTTTTTATTTAAACATAAATTATTTACTCTATAATTTAATTATACCCTGTTAAATAATATTGTCAACACTATTTTGAAAAATTACATTTTACTTTATATTCGTTTTTTTCTATTTCAGAAATAAAAAAAGACATAACTACGATCCTTTTCATAAAAATTATGCCTTTTTATAATATTCTAGAATTAAGTCAAAAAAATAACCTGAATTATTTTTAATATTTTTTTTGCTCAAATTTTTTTCCCCACCATAATAGATAGCATATTTTTTTATCTTGTAAAAGCTCCTGGATTTATAAATACTATTCCGTTTTTTTCTCTGTCAGAAATTCCTTATGTGTGTGTCCAAAAAAACACAGATTTCAGCTTTTTTTCAAGATGTGCTTTTTTTCTAATTCATCAAGCGTCATTTTTTTACACTAAATAGATGCCCATGCGTTAATAATACTTTTTTTCCCCATCAAATCAAATATTTTAGTTTCCCTTGTCTCATAATCATCCGTATCAGTATTCCCTTTCACAATAGCAAAAAGTACATCCCTGTAAACTAACGACATATCAATAGCATCTGTACTATGATCTCCCGCAAAAATTACGATTTCTGGACTCTCCAGATCCATTACCTGCTGAAAAATAATCAAGCCTTCCATGACTATCAGAACAAATTAATACTTTCATCAAATCTCCTCTCAACCTTATTTTTTTATTTCAATTTAATAAGAATATTCTAGTTATCTACATATTTTTTTAAAAAAATTTATGATTTTAATATAACGATAATTTAATTTTTTTGTTTTAATTTATTTAATATATATGAAAAAAATTAGAATCGAAAAATAAGATATATATCATTATTATAATCTAAAAAATTTATAAATAATGTTAATTATATTATAACTTCCTTTGTTTTTTTGGAATTGATAAAAAAATTAACTTTAAAAAAATTTTTTTACTTTTTAAATTTCATTTTTTTAATTTAAAATACTCAAACAACATCCAATATTAGACGCCGTTTGAGTAAAAATTTCTTTAAGTTTTACAATTTTTTTATACGATAAAAATTGGTTTTTGGAGATTTTCCAGTATTCTGATTCCTAGTTTTCCTGTGATTCTTTCCACCATCACTGTATATCGCAAATCTCCCATCAGAACAAGGTCATACTTTTTGAGCTTCATTCATTATCGTCTTAAATGTCTCTCCTGTCTTGTGAATAAGATTGTAGTTTTCCCCAAATCTTTGAGCTAAGCTGTTTTTCATCATCTTCTTCTACATTTACACGTAATACATTTACCTTTTTGCTCACCAAATATATGGAAGAAAGTAAATAATGTTTTTATTCGCATTATAAGCACCATCATCAAGAAGTACCAAATCATCTAATTTAAAATCTTTTTACATTTGGTAAAAATAATTAGCGGCTTGAAAAATACTTCTTAAAATTTCTTTTTAACACTGATGTAACTTTTTCATTTTTTTACAAGCACTAGCAAATCGTATTTTTTTAACTCTTCCAGAACTATTTCAGAAGTTTCTCCATCTTTTTGTATAAAAAATTTGAAATATCATCTGACATTTGTTCCTTTAATTTTTTTACAGTTTTTTTCTTCCAGTTCCCTATATTCCTTAAAGGCATAGTTTGCCCCTACATTCAGTCCCATTCCTTCTATGCTGACAGGAAAAAACTTCATATTTTTAGAACATCTTTAATATAAACAACATCAATTTCAACATTGTATTTTTTTTGAAAAATACCTGCAAAAATTAACTAATGGCTGAACTTCATTTTCTGCTGTAACTAAAAAAATAGCGCTTTTTTTGTAACATTTTAACCACTTCCTTACATATGATAAATTTTTTTATAAAATTTTTTTGTATACTTAGCCATGTTCCTATTTTTTTACTTCATCATCTAATTTTGGTTCTTCTGTAATTTTTCACTATTGAAGCAATTTTTTTCGTTATTTCTAACTTTCATTATTCTTACTCCCGTAGCAGAACGTCCGATTACTGACACATCTTTTACGCTCGTTCTGATTAATGTTCCTTCTGAAGTAATAAGCATAATTTCATCGTCATCTTTTACAATTTTTACATCTACAATTTTTTTCCAGTTTTTTTCATTAAGTTTTGCATTAATGATACCTTTTTCCACCTCGTGATGTAAGTCTGTATTCTAATAATTTTTGTCCGTTTTTCCGTAACCTTCCTCGGTAATTGTCAAAAATCCGTGCATCGTCCTTATTCATTTCTGAACTAATAATTGCCGCACCTACAATTTTGTCTTCATCCCTAAGATTGATTCCTCTCACTCCAGCTGCTCCAGTTCCCATACTTCTTACATCTTTTTCAGAAAATCTGATAGCAATACCATTTTTTGTTGCTGCAAAAATTTCATCTTCCCCGCTACCGCTTGTAAGCCCAATAAACATCACTTCATCATCTTCATTCAATCTAATCGCTCTTTTTTTCCAGCTTTTTTTGATATTATCGAATAATGTCAGTTCTGATTTTTTTAACAACTCCATTTCGTGTTACAAAAAAATAAGTTTTTTTATTTTTTTTCAAATTCACGAACTTTTATTATTGTGCTAACCTTTTTCATCATCATCCAGATTTATAATATTTCCAATCAGTTTTCCACGTGCCTGTTTTTCCAGTTTCAGGAATTTCATACACTTTTTATGCTAAATACTTTTCCTTTTGTTGTGAAAAATAAGCAATGTGTCAAGCGCCTTTTGCTATATACATGTCTTTTACAACATCATCTTCTACTGTATTTGTAGCATTTACTCCAATTCCACCACGTTTTTTTGTGAACGGTAAGTATCAATTGCCACACGTTTTACATAACCTTTTTTTCTGTAAGAGTTACAACAACTTCCTCATCCTTAATTAAGTCTTCTATGCTAATTTCGGCTCTTGCATTTCTGATTTCAGTTCTACGTTTATCGCCAAAATCATCTTTTTAACTTAAGTGCCTCCTCTTTAATTATACCATATATTTTTGAATCGTCAGATAAAAATTCCAGTTAATTCTTCAATTAATAACATAAGTTCGTTATATTCCTGATTAATTTTATCTCTTTCAAGTCCAGTAAGCCTTTGCAATCTCATATCCAGAATTGCTTTTGCCTGAATTTCCGAAAATCCAAATTTTGCAATTAACTCAGCACGTGCAATATTTCCATCTTTTGAAGCACGTATAATTCTAATTACTTCCTCAATATTATCAAGCGCAATTTTGAACCCTTCCAAAAATATGAGCCCTATTTCTAGCCTTTTTCAGCTCAAATTCAGTTCTTCTTGTAATTACTTCAAATCTATGTTCCAAATATTTTTGAAGAACCTGCTTTAAGTTTAACACTCTTGGCGAATTATCCACAAGCGCAAGCATAATTACACCAAATGTATTCTGCAAATCAGTAAATTTGTAAAGGCTGTTCAGGATCAATTCACTTTCTTCACCTTTTTTCAGTTCAATTACAATTCTGATACCGTCCCTATCAGTTTCATCCCGCAAGTCTGATATTCCAGTAATTTTCTTCTGTCTTACCAAATCTGCAATTTTTTCAATAAGTCTGGCTTTATTTACCTGATAAGGCAATTCTGTAACAATAATCGATTCTTTTCCAGTTTTGGAAGTTTCAATTTCCACACGTCCTGCAACTCTTAGCTTTCCACGTCCAGTTCTATATGCATCATAAATTCCCTGTTTTCCGTTAATTATACCTCCAGTTGGAAAATCTGGACCTTTTATATACGTAATCAGTTCATCAATCGAAATTTCAGGATTATCAATCAATGCAACAATTCCATCAACTACTTCTCCCAAATTATGTGGCGGAATATTTGTAGCCATCCCTACTGCAATCCCGTTTGCCCCATTTAATAGCAAATTAGGCAGTTTAGCAGGTAATACAACTGGCTCATCCAGACTTTCATCAAAGTTCTTTCTGTAATCAATCGTATCTTTTCCAATATCTGCAAGCAGCTCTTCAGTAATTTTAGCCATTCTAGCTTCCGTATACCTCATTGCCGCTGCTTCATCCCCATCAATCGAACCAAAGTTCCCATGTCCGTCGATAAGTTCGTATCTCATATTAAAGTCCTGTGCCATTCTAACCATTGCACCATAAACCGATGAATCTCCATGCGGATGGTATTTCCCCAATACATCCCCGACAATTCTTGCCGATTTTTTAAATGGAGTCTTATGGCTCATTCCCATTTCACTCATGGAAAACAAAATTCTTCTATGCACAGGCTTTAATCCATCACGCACATCAGGCAACGCACGGCTAACAATTACACTCATTGAATAATCCAAATAAGCTGCCTTTATCTCATCCTCAATATAAACATTAGATTCATTTGATAAATCCGTAGCCTTAGGCAATCCTTCCACAATGATTTCCCTATCATCATTTTCATCTATTTCCGTTATCTCTTCTTCTCTTTCATCGTCATCTCTAAAATCGTCTGACATCCTGCACCTCTTTTCTTCTCTTTCTTTTCAACAATCCATCTTCTTAAAATTATACAATTTAATACTAAACCCTTTTTTTAAATAACGAAATCATTACAAACTTTCCTAATAAAGAGAATAAACCTGATATTTTTTTAAAAAAATAATTTAAGATATAAATTTCATTTTTTTTAAACAGAGTTTAGTATAAATAACCCGTCGGAGCATTTTTTTCTGTACTGGCAAAACTGTCTGAGCATAGTGAGTTTTTTTGTCAGTACAGAAAAAAATGTCGTAGACTAGCCATAGGTTGTAGGATTTGCGGCAATGAGCAATCCTACGGAAATAAAAAAAGAAAAAAACATAGTAATACGAAAAAAATATTTATTAATCAAAATAGATTAAATATCTAGATTTCTTACGTAATTTGCATTATCCTCGATAAATTTCCTTCTCGGCTCAACTTTATCCCCCATCAGAATATTAAACATCTTATCGGCATAAGAAGCGTCTTCCATTGATACTTTTAATAATGTTCTTACTTCTGGATCAAGAGTTGTTTCCCAAAGTTGTTCTGGATTCATTTCTCCTAGCCCTTTGTAACGCTGTATTGTGTATTTTCTTCCTTCGTTTTCCAAAACTCTTGTTACTTGTTTCATCTGATCATCTGAATAGGCGTATCTGATTGCTTTTCCAGCCTGAATTTTATATAAAGGCGGCTGTGCGATGTAGATGTAGCCTTCGTTAATTAATTCTCTCAGATGTCTATAAAAGAATGTCAGCATTAATGTTCTGATGTGAGCTCCATCAACATCGGCATCTGTCATAATTACGATTTTATGGTATCTTAATTTTTTTAAGTCGATTTCTTCACCAAATCCAGCTCCAAAAGCTGTAATCATCGCTCTAATTTCGGCATTTTCCAGAGCTTTATGTATACCTGATTTTTCTACATTTAAAATTTTCCCTCTAAGTGGCAATATTGCCTGAAATCTTCTATCTCTTCCCTGTTTTGCAGAGCCTCCTGCTGAATTTCCTTCGACTATGAAAATTTCTGATTCAGAGGGATCCTTTGATGAGCAGTCTGCCAGTTTTCCAGGTAGTGAACCAACTTCCAATGTATTTTTTCTAAGTACAAGTTCTCTTGCTTTTTTAGCAGCTTCTCTCGCTCTTTTGGACATTACCATCTTTTCGATAACTCTTTCAGCATCTTTTGGATGATCCTCAAGATAAAATTTTAAATTTGTTCCAACAATATTTGACACAATTCCTGTAACTTCGCTGTTTCCAAGTTTTGTTTTTGTCTGCCCTTCAAATTGAGGTTCAGGTATTTTTACGCTTATTACACAAACAAGACCTTCTCTTACATCTGTTCCTTGAAATGTCCCGTTTTTATCCTTGATTAAGTTCATCTGTTTTGCAATATCGTTAATTGTTCTCGTAAGTGCTGTTCTAAATCCACTAACGTGAGTTCCACCTTCGTGAGTATTTATATTATTTACAAATGAATAAACTGTTTCTCTTTGTGAAGTTGTGTAATTCATCGCAATTTCTACTTCCACAAATTTTGCACCTCGTTGTTTTATCACCGTGTTTCCATCTTCATCCTCAGTTTCAACTTCCTTCGCTTCCTCAATTTGCATCGTATCAGCCATATAAATTACATCATCAATTATTTTTTTTCCTCATCTATAATTTCATTCAGGAAATCCTTTATTCCACCCTCAAATAAAAATTCTTCAGCTTTTACATTTTCAGCATTTCTTTCATCAGCCAGTTCAATTTTTAAGCCTTTATTCAAATATGCCAATTCTTTTCAGACGTGATTCCAATACAGAATAATCATAAGTTGTTGTTTCAAAAATTTCATCATCAGCTTTAAATCTGACTACAGTCCCATGTGCATCAGCATCCGCCACACCAATTTCTTCCACAGGCGAAGTTGGCACACCACGTTCATAAGTTTGCCTAAAAATTTTTCCATCACGTGTTACAGTTGCTTCAAGCCATTCTGACAAGGCGTTTACAACAGATACCCCAACTCCGTGAAGTCCACCCGACACTTTATAATTATCATTGTCGAACTTCCCTCCAGCATGAAGTACAGTAAGTACAACTTCCAAAGTTGATTTTCCAGTTTTGTGCATTCCCACGGGGATTCCACGTCCATTATCAGATACTTCAATAATATTTCCTTCAAGTATCTTTACAGTAATTTTATCGCAAATTCCAGCAAGTGCCTCATCCACACTGTTATCCACAATTTCCCACACCAGATGGTGAAGTCCACGTGAGGAAGTTGATCCGATATACATTCCTGGACGCTTCCTAACTGCTTCCAGCCCTTCCAGAACTGTAATCGCCTCTGCTCCATAATTATTATCCATTATTTATTTCCTCCATTTTATCCAAAACTTTTCATATTTTTTTTATAAAAATATGATAAAAATCTATTTCCCAACACAAAAATTCCCAAACACATGATCCAAAAATATCCTCTGATGATATTTCCCCAGTAATTTCTGAAAGTGAGTCTAACGCTTCTTTCAAATCCACAGAAATTAAGTCCATAGGAAGTCCCATATCTATTGTTTCAAAAAAATATTTCTTATTGCGTCTTTTGTTTTTTTCAAGTGCAGTTTTATGCCGAATATTTGTAATTATTAGTTTTTTTCTGATGAGTTTTCCACATCTTCTTCTACAATGTATGAATAGATTTTTTTCCTGCATATCTTCAATTCCAATATTGTCTTTTTGCAGAAATTTCAACAATATTTTCCAAGTTATACCCTTCAAGATTAATTTTTTTATTTAAATCAATCTTATTTAATAATACTATAACTTTCTTGTTATTTTCTTTAATTTTTAGTTATAACTTCTATGTCCTCAGTTTCCAGTTCTTTCGAAGCATCCAGAACAAGCAATACCAAATCGGCCTTTTTCAATAAACTGCTTAGATTTTTTTCTACGCCAATATTTTCCACAATGTCATCAGTTTTTCTAATTCCCGCTGTATCCACCAGAACCAATGGAATTCCTTTTATATTGATAATTTCCTCAATAATATCTCTCGTAGTTCCAGCAATATGCGTTACAATCGCACGCTCTTCATGAAGCAGGGCATTTAGCAATGTAGATTTCCCGACATTAGGTTTTCCGACAATAACCGTCTTTATTCCTTCTTTAATTTTTTTCCTGTATTATATGAATCAATTAGACGATTTGCTTCCTCGTACACTTTTTCTAAATTATCTCTAAGTTCCACTGGCAACGGATCGTCAATCCCTTCTTCAGGATAATCCAGCACCACATTTACATGTGCTGTAATATCAAGCAATGCCTTTTTAAATTCATTCACTTTATCACTCAAGTCCCCCCTTAACTGATCTAGCGATAACGATACGCTTTTTTTCTGTTTTTCCCTTGAATAATATCCATAACCGCCTCAGCCTGTGACAAGTCTATACGGCCATTCATAAACGCTCTTTTTGTAAATTCCCCACTTTCAGCATGTCTTGCCCCATTTCTTAGCACAAGTTCAAGCACTTTTTTTCTGAAACAAGTGTCCCGCCGTGACAATTTATTTCCACAATGTCTTCGCAAGTATAGCTTCTCGGAGCTTTTTAGCCGTACAGCCATAACTTCATCTATTGTTTTTCCCATCCTTGATAAATCCGTAATTTAATTTATAAAAAAACCCAAATCAGCATTTGGGTTCTTTTTAATAAATATTTTTGTCCAATATTTCAAATGATTTATCGCCGGATATTCTTATTATGGCAATCCCGCCCTCTCCTTTTGGAGTTGAAATCGCCGCAATTGTATCAAATAACATATTATCCCTCTGTTTTCTCAAAATCATTTTTATTTCACATTTTACTAAATTATTTAAAAAAAGTTTTTATTTAAACAATACTAACTCAACTTTTTAAAAATTTTTTTCATCTAATTTTTTTAATAACTAAGTATCTTTTTGGCTCTTCTCCAACGCTTTCAGTTTTTAGACCTTTCATAAAGGATACTTCTTCGTGAATGATTTTACGTTCACGTGCTGACATTGGGTTTAATTTTATGGCATTTCCTGTAGCAAGAACTGCTTTTTCCTTTCTTTCTTGCTAAATCTCTTAACGATTTTTTTCACGTTTTTTTCTTTATAATTATTAGAATCCACAGTTATTTTTCAGATTTTTTTAAATTGTTTCGTTGTGCTTAGCAAGTATTCAAAGCTGTTTAACGTATTTCCTTTTTCACCAATTAAAAAAATCTCATATCTTTTCCATCAAGAATAACCAAATATTTATTGTTATTTTCTTTTTTTATATTGACAATTCGTATATCCAGTTTTATATTTACAATAAATTCTTTAAAAAAATGCCCTTATTTTTATCTATGTTTGTATCAGGATGATTAGCTACGGATTTTTCTTCATTTTCTAAATTTTCATTTTTATAATTTTTTTCTGCTGCTACTTTTTTTGAAAAAGTATTTCCACTTTTTCGTTCTGTTTCTTTTTCCTTCCTTTTTTTTCAATTTTGTATTCGTTTTGTGCTTTTTAATTTTCTCAGTTTTTACCTTTACTTCATTGTTTTTTTAACTCAGATTTTTTTATAATTTCAATTTCATATTCACCTTTTATACTAATAAACAATATCTTTTTAGGATATTTTAAAAACTTTTTACACGATAAGTTTCATCTTCTTTTTAGTGTCAATGAACGGTTTATCATATTTTTTTAAGTTCGTCTTCATTCTGTGCCTTTAATACTATCTTTTCCATCATCACTTCTTCCTTTCAAAATGAAATACTGCTGAACCAGTGACAAAGCCCCTGAAACTAGATAGTACAATGTTACTCCAGATGGCATGTTATAAAAATATGAACAGCATCATAAGTGGCATCATATATAACATTGACTGCATTTGCTGATTAGTTTCCTGTCCGCTGGTTGCACTTGTCATTATTTTTTGTTGAATAAATGTTACACCCACATTTAAAATTGGTAATAAATTAAATGCAAATTTTCCTAGCATAAATAATCTGTCAGGCTGTTTTAGTGTAAACCATAGGAATTTTTGCATCAGCTGGGATTGCATCTCCGATAAATGCATAGTAAAGTGCCACAAATATTGGCATTTGAATTAATAATGGTAAACACCCTCCTAGTGGATTTACTCCATTTTCTTTGTAAATTTCAGCTGTTCTTCTTTGAAGTTCTTGTGGATTATCCTTGTGTTTTTCCTTTATTTTTTTCAAGTTCAGGTTGTAAATCTCTCATTTTTTTCATTGATTTTTTTCCTGTTTTAATGTTAATGGAAATACTATTATTCTCATTAAAAAAACGTAACAATTATTATTGCTATTCCATAATTTCCTACAACACCATATATCGCATTTAGTACATGTACGACAAAAATCAACTAGTGCCTGTATTTTAAACATATTTTTTTCTCCTTCAATTTTTTTATTTTAACGGGTCATAACCACCTTTTATGGAAAGGATGGCATTTTAATAATCTTCTAATTGTCAGGTAACTCCCTTTTACTGCCCCATATTTTTGTAATAGCCTGTCGAGAATATTCTGAACAGGTTGGATAAAATCTGCATCGTCTTCCAAAAAATATAGAAATGTATTTCTGATAAATTTTTATTAAAAACAATAATACTTTTTTTCATCGTTTTATCACCTTGATAATATCTTTTTCAATGTCTTTGTATTTTTAAATTCTTTATATTCTCTTTTTAAAAACAGACTTGCCGACAAATACATAATCAGTATTTTTCTCTAAATTTATTTTTTTATGTGTTTTTACAAATTCTTTAAAAAGTCTTTTTTTATTCTATTTCTTTGAACTGCATTTCCAGTTTTTCTTGCTGGCAACAAAGCCGAAACGTTGTTCGTTATTCATATTTTCCTTTATAAAAAAATAATAGCATACTTTTGTATGCATTTTCTGTGATTTGTTATATATTAAGGAAAAAAATCCTTTGATTTTTTTATTTTATTAATAGACATATTTCTCTTCTTTAATTTAAAAATGAGTGAGAGCTTAAAAATAAAGCTCCCTGAAAAATTAATACTTTTTAAAAACCCAGTGTTGAATTTAACACCGGGTTATGCTGATAATTTAGCTCTTCCTTTAGCTCTTCTTCTTTTTAAGACATTTCTTCCATTTTTTTATCTTGCATTCTTTTTTTCTAAATCCATGATCTTTTTCTTTTTATTCGGTTGATATGTTCTTTTTGTCATTTTTTTCCTTTCTATCTTATTTTTAAAAAAATTCTTTGTCTTTTTACAGATATTATATACAAAAATTCAAAAAGTCAAGTTTAATGCCATTTTTCTTTTTTTATTCGATTTTTTTGATTTATTATTTATTTTAACTAGGGTTTAGTGTAGTGTTTCATTTACAAATTACTTGGTTTAAAAAAATACTGTATGTTATAAATTTTTTTAATTTATATAGTTGTTATTTTTAGGGATAGTGTGATTTTGAAATTTAAAAATTGTGAGTGTTTTTGCTATAAGTTTAGTTTGAGTTTAAAATGTAGAAATATAAATTGAACTTATTTTTGAAGTGTATAAAAAAATTATATGTGGAAAAGTTTTTGAGTTTTTCCACAATTATATAATATTAATATAATATATATTATTATATATTATTATTATGCACTGTGGAAATGTGGGAATACTGATAAATAAAGGTTTTTGCCAGAGAATAACCTGTGGAAAAACTTTTACTGATTTTGTGGAAAAACTTTTTTTTCCACAATGTTATCCACATAGTTTTCAACAATGAATGTGGAAAAAGTGGAAAACCTGTGGAAAAAGATGTGGAAATTTGCTAAAATTGGGGGTATAAATTTTATGTGGAAAAACTTTTTTTAAAAAAATTGCTATAATACTGATAAATAAAGGATAAATACATAACTTTTATATGTGGAAAAACTATGTGGATAACTTTTTGTGGAAATCTTGATTATTTATTTTATTTATGTTATATTCATAATGAAAAAAATGTGGAAAACTTTAAAAAAATTTTTTTGGTTTAGTTTGTAGAATAATAAAAAGGAGAAAGAATAAATGAATGTTGGAAAAATTGTGGGAAAAAAATAAAGAAGATTATGAAAAAAAGAGTAAGTGAAGCAGAATTTGAAGCATTTTTTTTAAAAAAATGTGGAAGCAACTAAACTGGAAGATAATAAATTGACTCTGGTATGCAATTCAAAGCTGATACAACAGAATGTGGGAAAAATATAAGGGTCAAATGGAAGAAATTGCAGAAATTATAACAGATGAAATAATAACTATAGATTTTGAAATAAAAAAACAGGATATAATGTCATATAAGCCTGAAATTCATAGTTTTTTTCTAGAGAATCAAAGGAAAAATCTTCAGCAATATATACTGGATTAAATCCAAAGCACAGATTTGATAACTTTATTGTCGGTGAAAATAGTAAATTAGCCTACAATGCCTGTCTTGCGGTTGTAAACAATCCAACTCCTGTTTATAATCCGCTTTTTATTTACGGGAGTTCAGGACTTGGAAAAACCCATCTGATGCAGGCTGTAGGAAATGAAATATTGGAAAATAATCCAAATAAGCGTGTTTATTATTCAACATCGGAAGAGTTTGCAAATGAGTTTTTTAAAGTGTTAAATGGCGGACGGATTCAACATTTTAGGGATACATTCAGGGCATTGGATGTGCTTTTGCTGGATGATATACAGTTCTTTGAAAAGGTTTTTGGACGTGGGGAAGGAACTGTGGAGGAGGAGTTTTTCCACACATTTAATAAGTTGCAGGAACTGGGAAAACAGATAATAATGATTAGCGACAAGTCGCCAAAAGAAATAAAGAATCTCTCAAAGCGTCTGGAATCACGTTTTTTATCAGGATTAACCGTTGAAATCCAGAGTCCAGGTTTTGAAACAAGAATGATGATATTAAAAAATATGGCGAAAACTCAGGATATAGAAATAGACGACAGTATTTTGGAATATATTTCAGATTCCTTGAATACAAATGTAAGGGAACTTGAAGGAACATTGACAAATCTAAATGCACGTGCAAAACTTCTAAATGAAAAAATAACATTACAGTTAGTTCAGGAAATGCTTATGCACAATGTAAAGCGTGAACAGTCAAAAATAACGGCAAAAAAAGTAATGGAACAAATTTCCTCACAGTATGGTGTCAGCATAAACGATATGATATCCAAGAAAAGACAGAAAAAAGTTGTTGAAACACGACAAATTGCAATGTATTTATTAAAAAACAATGATGATTTAGACTTAAGTTTGACTGCAATTGGAGGGCTTTTCGGCGGAAAAGATCATAGCACAGTTATAAGCAGTATCAGGAAAGTTGAAAAAAACTCGCGAAGAGGTACTGTTTAAGAAGGAAATAGACATGCTGAATAAAAAAATATTTAAAGTATAAAAAAATATTATTATTTGAAAAAAATGTTGGAGCATCATAAAAAAATTATATAATATTGTAGCATTGTGGAAAAATGTGGAAACATTGTGGAAAAACTATGTGGAAAAAGTCTGATGAAAAAAATTTACAAGTTTTCCACAGTGGAAAAACTTTTTTTCCACAAAAAAATTATTAATTGAATAATTTTAAGTTAATTATTAAATATTTATAAAATAAATAAAATAAAAAAATATCGAATGTGGAAAAATTTAAATTTTTTTCCACAGTATATAAAAAAAGTTATCCACAATATTGTTGAAAAAAATATATAGAATAGTTATGATAATAAAACCTTTTGTGGAAAAAAATAATAATATAATGTGGAAAAACTTAAATATAGTTATCCACAATTTAAAAAAAGTTATCCACATTTGTGGAAAAACTCGAAAAATGATTAAAAAAAATAATAAAATAATAATTGGAATAGCATAATAAAAAAATAAAAAAATGAAAAAAAGTTATCCACAATAGTAAAAAAAGTTATCCACAATGCAATGTGGAAAAACTATTCATATAGAAAATCCTTTTAAAAAAATCAATATAAAAACACAATTGTGGAAAAAGATGTGGAAAAACTATGTGGAAAAAAAGTTATCCACAATAAAATTGAGTTTTTCCACATAAAAATTTAAAACATAAATTTGATTAATGATTGGAATTTAAATACAAAGAAAAAAATTTAGGAGGAAATGATAAGAATATGGAAAAATAAAAATTGAAGAAGTGGTGATAAATACTGAGTTTATAAAATTGGACCAGCTTTTTAAAATGGGCAAATTTCACAGGTTCGGGAGTGGAAGCGAAAAATATTTATTCAGAATGGTGAAGTAAAAGTAAATGACGCTGTGGAAACTAGACGTGGGAAAAAATTTATGATGGGGATGTTGTGGAGTTCGCTGGAGAAAAAAAGTTGCTGTAAGGGCAAAAGCATTAAATAGTTTACTGATTTACTAAAAAAGATAAATAATAGTGAAAGTAGGTTGTAGAGAATTTAAGGGAGATTGTTATGAAAAAAAGGTATAGGAATTGGAGTAGAAGATTTTAGTGAAGTAATAAAAGAGAATTGTTATTATATTGACAAAAACAAAAATGGATAGGAGAAATTTTTAGAGGATAAATCAAAAATAAAAGTTGTTCACACGTCCTAGAAGATTTGGGAAAAACGCTTAATATGTCGATGTTAAAATATTTTTTTGATATTGAAAAATAAAGAAGAAAAATAAAAAAAGTTATTTAGTGAACTTGATATTGAAAAAAATCTGAATATATGTCTGAACAGGGACAGTATCCAGTAATTTTTATTTCACTGAAAAAGCATAAAGGCAAAAAAACTTGGGAGGAAGCAATACAGGAAATTAGACTGCTAGTTTTTAGAATTGTTTTCTGAGTACAAGTATCTTTTGAAGGATTTGGATGAGTATGACTTACCTAGATTTAAGAAATATTTATTAGGTGACGCAGATTTGTCTGAGTTAAAAAAATGCTTTGCTGTTTTTTTGACTAGAATATTATTTCATAAGTATAAAAAGAAGTAATTTTGCTAATTGAAGAGTATGATAGTCCCTTAATTTCAGCTTATGAACATTACTATTACGATGATGCTGTTACGTTTTTTTAAAGTATTTTTACGGAGAAGCACTGAAAAACTAACCAGTATTTAAAAAAATGGGAGTTATGACTGGGATTATAAGAGTTATTAAGGCTGGAATATTTTCTGACTTGAATAATCTAAATGTTTATTCTATTTTAGAAAATGAATATTCTGAGTTTTTTTGGTTTTAATCAGGATGAGATTGAAGAAACTCTTGAATATTTTGATGTAAAGTATGAACTTTTTGATGTTAAGAATTGGTATGATGGTTATAAATTTGGTGATTCTGATGTATATAACCCTTGGAGTATTTTAAAATTTTTAAAAATCTAAAAAAATTGGTTCTCACTGGATTGATACTTCTGGGAATTTCTTGATTAATCAGATTTTGAAAAAAATACAGATTCTGAAATTATGGAAACTTTGGAAGCTCTTTTTAATGAAGAAACTGTTGAAGAAAAATATCAGTGACAATTCTGATTTATCCAGTTTGCTGGGGCAAGAGGAAATTTGGGAACTTCTTTTTATTTAGTGGATATTTGACTATTAATGAAAAAAATTGGGGAAGACTATGAGGATGTGTATTCCTTGAGATTGCCTAATAGGGAGGTAAGGGAGTTTTTTTAGGAAAAAAATTTATTGATGTAAATTTTGGGGAAAGTATGTTTAGAAAGGCTATGGAAGGACTTAAAAACCTTAAATTTGACATTTTTTTCAAAAAAATATTTACAAAAATATTTTATTAAAAATCAACAAGTTTTATGGATACTAAAAATGAGAGTTTTTATCACGGATTAGTATTAGGAATGATGTTTTATCTGGATAATCATTATTATGTAAAATCTAATAAAGAAAGTGGACTTGGAAGGTATGATGTTGTAATTGAGCCAAAGAATAAGAACAATAGAGGGTTTATTCTGGAGTTTAAAGTTGTGAAAAATGAAGATAATCTGGAGAAAGTTTCGGAAGAGGCGATAGAGCAGATAATAGAGAAGAAGTATGATATTGGGTTAAGAGATAGAGGTATTAAGGATGTTACTTTTGTTGGAGTTGCTTTTTGCGGAAAAGTGGTAAAAGTCAGTTACAGATAGTTATAGTGTGAAAGGGAAGAAATAGCGATGTATTTGGATCAGATTAGTTTTAATAACTTTCGGTGCCTTGTGGATGGGAAGTTGAAGTTTGACAGGTATTTTAATTTAATATATGGGAAGAATGGACAGGGGAAGACATCGCTTATTGAGGCTGTTCATTTTTTAGCTACTGGGAAAAGCTTTAGGACTAAGAAAGTGAAAGAGATTCGCAAGTATAATTTGAACAGGCTGATTGTATTTGGGAAATATAAAAATAAAGATTTATCAGAAAATGCTATTGCTATTGATGTGAATGAGGATAAGAAAGATTTTTACATTGATAGAGAAAAAGATAAATATATAAACTATGTGGGATTACTTAATATTATTTCATTTATTCCTGAGGATATTGAGCTGATTATTGGGAATCCTGGCGTTAGGAGAAACTTTTTTTAATTATGAGATTTCGCAGGCAAAAAGGAGTATTTACAGTCGATTGTTAATTTTGAGAAAAATATTGAAGGTGCGGAACAAACTTATAAAGGAAAAAAAGACTGGCGAGGAAATTTATAAAAATCTATAATGAAAAAAATTTATTGAGGAAGGGCTGAATATCGTTTTTAAATCGACGGAATTTATAAAAAAATTGTCGATTCTTCTAAATTTGAATTACCGAAAATTATTTGATGAAAATTCGGAGTTGAAATTAAAAATACGACTGTTTTCTTGGGGATGTGGAAAAAGAAAAACAAGGGAAGAACTGAAAGAAAAAAATTTGAGATTTTGTGCAGAAGGAAAAGTGAGAGGGAAAAAAATTTCTCGGATATAGCTCTGCTCGGTCCGCAAAAAGACGATTTTGTCTTTGAGTTAAATGGGAAAAAAATGCAAAGGCGTATTCTTCACAAGGGAGAAAAAAATCTATAATATTTTCGCTAAAAAAATTTCAGAAATTGATATTTTAATAAAGGAAAAAAAGGAGTATCCGATATTTATAATGGACGACATTGTTTCATATTTTGATGAAGTCAGAAAAAAAGCATTTTAAGTTATTTTTGTAAATAAAAAAATTCAATGTTTTATAACTTCAACAGAAGATCTGGGGCATAGAAGGAAAAAAAAATTTATTGTGGAAAAGGGGAAGATTATTAATGAGTAAAAAAAGGGGTTGAAAAATGGACGGAATTAAGGATTTAAAAAAACTTGGCACTAAAAAGCGATTGAGAAAAAGAAGCTCACTTTTTAAAGAATGAAAAATATTTTTGTGGAAAAATCAAGAAAAAAACTGGATGCAGATTGTGAATGGTCCTATTGGCGAAAAACTTATCCAAAGAGCTTGTTTAATGGAAATCTGGTTGTAGTAATTAATGATGGAATTATTTATCATACAACGATAATGTATGCAGAAAAATATAAAGGATAAAAATAAATACGTTTTTTTGAATGGAAAAATTTTTGAAAGTATTGAATTTACGAAAGTAAATTACAAAATAAAGCGTGATTTGCTGGATGAACTTATTGAAAATGAGGAAAAAAAGAGGGACAATTCGGGTTGGGGAAATCCCTAGAGGGAATGTTAAGGAAAAAAAGGGGAAATGCTGGTTCAGAAAAATAAAATTACAGAAAAAAAGTGAAGGATATTGTGCTTTCTGCACAAGAAATTAAAGAAATTCACGAGAATATTGATAAAAATTGATAAGAAGTATGAAGATATTGCCAGAAGGCTGGAAAAAAATTGTGATAAAGCTGAAAAAAAGAGGGAAAAAAATATCTGAAAAAAATAACGGATACATTGAATGCGAAAACTGTAAAAATCTTATTTTTTTTCCGGAAAGTAAAGAGAAAAATTTGTTTTGAATGTAGGATGGAAGAGGAAAAATCGAAAATTTCAGAATATGTCAAATTTAATAAGAAATAATCCATATATATCTGAAAAACAGGCGGTAAGAATGACAAATACTGATAAATCCACATATTACAAGGCACGAGATATTTTGGCACAGCAGACTTACAACGACATGCTTTTATTATTGCCTTGAAAAAACAAGGAAATTTCGTTAAATGAAGATTATGAATTTGAAATTGGAGTGAATCAAGGGAAGATGTGGAAAAATTTATAAAAAAATTATGTAGATTATAAAATTGGGAGCGATAATGAGGACGTTTTTTTAAGATTGGGAGAAAGTGGGCTTTGAGAAAGTTGCAGAAGGATATGAAATTTAGGATTGAGAACAATAGGAAGTATTGATTTTTAAAGGATACTTTGTTAAAAAAATTACAATAATTCCTAAAAAAATATGATAAAAATGATATAACTCGGTTTAAGAATAGTATTACTTTAAAACGGAACTTTAAAATTTTAATTAGGCTGTGTCTGAAAAACTCAAAAATCTATGTTATTTTTTTAATATTTTTGATTTTATAAATTATACAAATCACGATAAAAATCAGTGTTTATTATTTTTTTGATTTTTGGAAAAAAATTTGTTAAAAAAATTCATCATTTGGAGAGTTTTCAGACACGCCCTATTAAAAAGTTTTAAATATTTTCGTTTTTTTGCTAATTTAGTTTTTACACTAATTTTTTTGAGTATATTTTAATTTTGAAAGAAGGTAAAAAAAGTAAATGAAGAAAAATATTTTTAATGATAGGAATGATACTGGGAATTAATGGGTTTGCGGAAAAAAATGTTAATAAAAAAATAATGTGAAAATAAAGCAGTCTGTGATAGCTACGACGTACACTTATCCAGATGGTAAAAATCCATTTTGGAGTGATGTTTTGACACTTGGGAAAGAAAAAGTTCCTTATGTTTTGATAAATCCAAATAATGGAGCAGGGAAAAAGATGGAAGTGAATTATGCGGCTCAAATTAAGAAAAAAATAAGGAGGCTGGAATTAAGAATATTGCCTATATTGCGACAACTTATCAAAGAAGAAATATTAAGGAAGTGAAGGCGGAAGTTGACAGATATTTTGAATTTTATGGGACAGACAGCATAAATGGATTCTTTTTTGATGAAATTGCTTCAAGTACTTCTCAGCAGGTAAGCTATATGAAGGAAATCTTTGATTATGTAAAAAGCAAGTCAAAAAATAATCTTGTAATTGCCAATCCTGGAGCACCGATTACAGATGCAATTTCTCCGTATGCGGATATTTTTGTGACAAGTGAGGTAAGTACGAATACATATATCAACAAGTTTGAAAAGCCCAAATCTAATTTTGAAAATAACCAGTCAAATGTAAAACATATCTGGCATATTGTGCATAGTGTTGCTCCAAAGGAGTATGCTGAGATTATAAGGCTGTCAAGAGAGAGAAATGCTGGGTGGCTGATGATAACGGACGATATTATGCCAAATCCTTATGACAGGAAACCGTCTAAATTTATAGAAATGGTAAATATGATTAATAATTAAGTTTGTAGTATTCAAATCTTAAAGTTATTTGATTTTTTTATCAATTAATTGAAAAAGATATAAATATAAATGGAGAAAAATGTATATAGAAGAATTATTAAAAAGAAGCGGATAAAGCGATGGAAAAATTACAAGTACGAAGATGCGCTTGTGTATTTGAAGTCGGTACTTGAAATTGACGAAAGCAACTATTCAGCACTTATGACACTTTCCAAAAATTTATTCAGATTTTGGAATGTTTGAAGAAGCGAGGGAATATGCGGAAAAAAATTGCAGAAAAAAAGTATCCTGACAGCAAGGATACGCTTTTTACGTTGGGATTTGTTTATCAGTCGCTTGGAAGACTGAAAAAAAGGCGACTGCACTTTATAAAAAAATTTCTGGAAATAGAAAAAAACTATTTTGTGTATCTGAATATGGGAATGTGTTATGCTTTGTTAAAGTATTATAGAAAAGCGATAGAAAATATTGATAAGGCAATAGAAATGGAGCCTGAAAGCTCGGAAGCATATATTGAGAAAGGCGACTGCCTTACAATGATGGGCAAATATAACGAGGCAATTTCTGAATACGAAAAAACTTTTTAAACTCGAAATTTAATCAAGTGGAGGAATTTTTCACTTTTACGCACGAATGGGCGATACAATGGCATATGCAAATGATATAAAGGCGGTTATAAAATATTACAATATCGCCATAAATTGTGAAAATGTGGAAGATTATATATTTGAGGATTATTTTGAAATATTATTTAGGGCAGAGGAGTTCGAGGAAATAAAACTTCTGCTTTTAAATTATGAGAATGCGACGAACGAAAATAAAGGGCTTTTCGAGAATAAAAATGCTGAATTTGCAAGGAAGATTTTTTTGTGAAAACGGAAGATTATGAAAAATGCACAGAAGGTTTGTGATAAAATGATTATTTTAGAACCTGAAAAATATTCGCCATTACGTGAATTTGGTATATGTGCTGGAATTACAGCATAAATATGACGAAGCACTTGAATATGTAGCTAAAATGGCTAAATTTACAGAAGATAAGGAATTTTTGAAGGAACTGAAAAAAGATTGAGAAAAAAATAAGAGAAAAATTTGAAAAGGAAAATGAAAAAAAGTTTAGAAAAATAAAGAAAAGTAAAAAAATTTAGAAATTATGAGGATTTTAAATGGAAGAAAAAAATTATGAAGTTAATAAGAAATATGATGAAAAAAATATTGATAAATATACTGAAAAAAATTTTGATAAAACTGGGGAATATGTTGTAGAGCCGGGAAGAAATGAAATAAAAAAAGTTTGAGATATATATTGAAAATAATTTAAAAAAAGGGAATGAAAAAAAGAAAAAAATAATAACATTGAAAAATACTGAAACAAAAAAATGGTAAATGTAAAAAAATTTAAACAAAAAGATTTCATTACAAACTTTTTTTCTATAAATTTAAAGGCTCAAAAAGCAAAACGTTCTTATGAATATGCAAAAAAATTACTGGAATGCAAAAATAAAAACTCCAGAACCAATTGCATATTTTGATGATTTTATAAACGAAAACAATAAAAAAAGAACAGTTATTATATAAGTGAGGAATTAAAATATGATTTTACCTGCCGGGAAGTTTTCTGGCCTGAGGATATTGAGCGGGACAAGGCTGAACAGGGTGAAAATTATAAGATAAGCGAAGAAACGAAAAGAATGCTTGCAAAAGTAGAAAAAAATCGTGAAAAAAATCATAAGGCAGTTTGCAAAAATTTTCTTTTGACTTGCACGAAAGTGGGGTGGAATTTGAAGACTATTCACCAGGAAATGTGCTGATTAAGGACAAAAAGTGGAAATTATGAGTTTTATCTGGTTGACTTAAATCGAATGAAATTCGGAGTGAAACTGAATTTGGATAAAAGAATGAAAAATGTTTCACGGATGATGGAAGATGAAAAAATAGCCAGAATTTTTTCTAATGAATACGCAAAGTATTATAAACAGAGAGAAGAACTAGTTTTTAGATATTTGAGGTATTATATTAGAAAACATAAGAGATATGTATATTTTAAAGATATTACTCGTCCAGTAAGGAATGTTTTTAAAAAAAGAAGAAGTGAATTTGTTTAATAATTTTAAAAATTTATCTAATGCTAAACCCTGTTTAAAAAAATAAGAATAAATTTTTTTATAATAGGGTTGTTCGATAGTTAATTCATAATCATTCAACTTTTTTTCTTTTTTTTATTTTCGTAGGATTGCTCATTGCCGCAAATCCTACAACCTATGGCTAGTCTACGACATTTTTTTCTGAACTGACAAAAAAACTCGCTATGCTCAAACAGTTTTTGCTAGCACAGAAAAAAATGCTCCGACGGATTAGTTTATATTAGGCTCTGTTTAAAAAAATGAAAAATTATATTTTTAATTATTTGAAAACATTAGGTTTATAATCCTTTATTAGAAAAGTTTGTAATAAATTCGTTATTTAAATGGGGTTTATTATTAGTCAAACAATCTATTATAATTAAACTAAAAATTGTCGTGATTTTTTTGGAATGAAATTGATTGTTTGAGCTTTTTCAGACTTTTTAAATTTTGATTAGTTTAAAGAGTTGACAATAACTTTTTATTAAAAAAAGCGAGTTTCAATTTTATTTCAAAAAAATGCTTAGACGAGCTGGGATTGTAAAGGGGATGGCGACTGATCCCCTTTACGTTTAGAAAAAAATAAAAAGTATTGAGATAAACAAAAAAATAAATATTAATAAAAAAATAATCTTTTGTCAATTTTAAATACAATTATTAAGATAAATATTTAGAGTTTAAATTTAATTTTTTTGATAAGATTATTAAATAGGAATGGTAAAAAAATAGATTAAATTGAAAGGAAAAATTTTAAAAAAATGAAAAAAATTATGACATAATTGTTGTTGGAGCGGGACATGCTGGGGTGGAAGTTGCTCTTGCAGCGGCAAGACATGGACTGAAAAACAGCATTATTTACAATATATCTTGACAATATTGCAATGATGTCGTGCAATCCATCTGTTGGAGGTCCTGGAAAAAGCCATCTGGTTTCGGAACTTGGAATGCTTGGTGGAGAAATGGCACGGCATATTGACAATTACAATTTGCAGTTAAAAAATTTGAATCATACAAAGGGGCTGGCTTCACGAATTACAAGGGCTCAAGCCGATAAATACTGGTATAGGGTTAAAATGAGGGAAATTATTGAAAAAGAAGAAAATCTGGATTTGGTACAGGGAATAGTTGTGGACCTGATTGTGGAAAATAAAAAGGTTATGGGAGTTGAAGACAATCTTGGAATAAAATATGGGGCAAAGGCTGTTGTTCTATGTACAGGAACGTTCTTAGGCGGAGAATATGTTATGGGAGATGTAAAATATTCGTCAGGACGGCAAGGAGAGCCTGCGAGCGTGGATTTGCCTGATAGACTTGTGGAATATGGCTTTGAGCTGGATAGATACCAGACTGCTACTCCTCCGAGAATTGCCAAATCTTCAATTGATTTTTCAAAAACAGAGGAATTAAAGGGAGAGGACAAGCCACGATATTTTTCTTACGAAACAAAAAAAGAATATAATTCGACTTTACCAACTTGGCTTACATTCACAACACCTGAAACAATAAGAGTGGGACAGGAAATGCTTAAATATTCGCCAATTGTAACAGGAGTTGTAAGTACAAAAGGTCCTCGGCATTGTCCTTCGCTCGATAGAAAAATTATGAATTTTCCAGAAAAGACAAATCATCAGATATTTCTAGAGCAGGAATCTATAGAATCTGACGAAATCTACATAAATGGATTTACGACAGCAATGCCTCCATTTGCACAGGAAGCGATGTTAAAGACAATCAGTGGGCTAGAAAATGCCAAAATTGTACGTTACGGGTATGCTGTGGAATACAACTTTGTACCTGCGTATCAGTTAAAATTAACTCTTGAAACCAAAGTTCTAGATGGACTTTATACAGCGGGAACGATTAACGGAACGAGTGGATATGAAGAGGCTGCCTGTCAAGGATTTATAGCGGGAGTGAATGCTGCGAGAAAAATTTTAGGGAAAAAGGAAATTGTGATTGACAGAAGTGAGGGATATATCGGGGTTTTGATAGACGATATAATAAATAAAAAAACACCAGAGCCTTATCGTGTATTGCCTTCAAGAGCTGAATACAGATTGACTTTTGCGTCAAGATAACATTTTTTTATAAGACTTTTGGAAAAAAAGCGAAGCAAATTGGGTTATTAAATGCTGAAAAAAATTAGCGGAACTCGAAAAATGCGTGTCAGGAAATTGAAAATGAAGTTGAAAGATTGAAAGGAATTACGGTTTATCCAACTAAGGAAAAATAATGAAAAAAATTACTTGAAATTGTAGAAAAAAACAAAAATCAATCTGAAAGTATGGAAATTGAAAAAAATAGTAAAAAAATAGTATGAACAGCCCTGTTTCAGCCTTTTGAATTTCTTGCGAGAAAAAGAAATTAACTATGATAATTTAAGTGAATTTGTGGAAACTGTGGAATTGTCGGATTTAGTGAAAGAGCAAGTGGAAATAAATGCGAAATATAATGTGTTTATCGAAAGGGAAAAAGGCGCAGATTGAGAAATTTAAGAAGCTGGAAAAAAATGATAATTCCAAAAGGATTTGACTATGAAAGTGTAAAAGGACTTAGCAATATTGCTATTTCTGGGCTTATGTACGGACAGCCTGAAACGATCGGGCAGGCTAGCAGAATTAGTGGAGTTACTTATAATGATATTTCACTTTTAATTGCGATTTTGAAGAATTGATAAAAATTTTTTTAAGAGGATTGATTGTAATTTTATTTGAACTGTGTATTACAAATATAAGGATGGGAATGAAGTTTATTAATTTGTAAATTCAGTGAAATGGATTATTATGTTTGGAAGTAGAATTTTTGGGATTCTGCTTCTTTTTTTGTAAGAAATAAAAAGTCGGAGTTTAGCCATAAGTATTATGTAGCAATCTTTCCACAATTTTAATTATCAGGATAAACCTTTACTGCAAGATAAGGATTTGTGGTATTGAGCAATCCTGCAAAAAAATAAAAAGAAAAAAACATAATAAAAAAATAGTAAAAAAACTATTATTAAGAAAAAAATAATACAATACTAAAAATCATTAGAAAATAAAAAAATTACCATAAAGACATTTCTTGCTTAATTTAAAATTTATAATGTATTTATAGTATATTCTAAAAAAATAAAAAAATAATACACCAAGTTTAATTTGGAAAGATTTTAAATATATGCTATAATTTATTTTGATAATAAAACTATTTTTTTATAAAAAAATATCATAGTTTTGTCAAATTTTTGGAGTAAGATATATTTAGGATTAAAGGAAAAAGGGAGGCATAGAAATGTGGCTTGTATTCGCATTTGCTTCAGCTATATTTGCTGGATTTACGACAATTTTGGCAAAAATAGGAGTAAAGAATATCGATTCGAATGTTGCAACTGCTATAAGGACTGTAATTATCGTAATATTTGCATTTTTTTATGACTTTTTATAACTAAAGGTTATGAAAGTGAATTAACATCAAAATCCTTAACTTTTCTTATCCTTTCAAGAATTTCGACAGGATTATCGTGGCTATGTTATTTTAAGGCACTTCAGACTGGAGATGTAAACAAAGTCGCTCCTATCGATAAATCAAGCACTGTATTGACAATGATTTTAGCTTTTATTTTTTTCTTAATGAACAGCTGACTTTAACTAAGATTGCTGGAATGATTATGATTGGTGCAGGAACATATTTTATGATAGAAAAGAAAGAAAATGTGGGGAATAAAAATATTAAAAAAAATTCTTGGTTAATTTATGCCGTTCTTTCAGCAGTATTCGCTGCTCTTACTTCAATATTGGGAAAAGTTGGAATTACTGGAATAGAGTCAAATTATGGAACAGCAATAAGATCGGTTGTTGTACTTGTAATGGCCTGGATTGTAGTTTTTACAGCGAAAAAACAGATAGAAGTAAAGAATATAGATAAAAAAACATTTATATTCTTAGTTTTATCAGGAATTACAACAGGATTATCATGGCTTACAATGTATCGGGCATTGCAGGATGGACAAGCTAGCGTTGTAGTTGCTATTGATAAATTGAGCATTTTGTTTACTGTGGCATTTTCGTATGTTGCATTTAAGGAAAAAGTTGAATATTAAATCATTTGCAGGATTGATAGGAATTACAGTTGGAACTTTAATTCTTTTGATTTAGAGAAATTATGGAGGTGACAAAAAATAAAAGGAAATAATAAAAAAATATTATTTTTTTAATAATAATTTTAGTAATACTTTCAATTGTTTCATTATTGACAGGAGTCCAGAAATTTACTCTTGAAAACTTACTTTTGGGAAAAGAGACACAACTTCTTATAATAAGCAGAATTCCTAGACTAGTCAGTATTCTTGTTACAGGAGCAAGCCTTGGAATAGCGGGAATAATTGTTCAGACGATAAGTAGCAATAAATTTGTATCTCCCTCGACAATAGGAACTATGGACTGGGCAAAGTTTGGGATAATGATTTCCTTATATTTTTTTGGGAGATAAGTCAACTCTTTTAAAAATGACAGTTGCTTTTATATTTGCACTTTTTGGAACTATGCTTTTTATGAAGGTTTTGAGCAAAATGAAAATAAAAAATGTTGTAATGATACCATTAATTGGGATAATGCTTGGAAATGTAGTAAATTCAATTACAGGCTTTGTGGCTTATAAATTTGACTTAATTCAGAATATAGGCTCGTGGATGCAAGGGAATTTTGCTTTAGTTGTAAAAGGAAGGTATGAATTGATTTATATTGGAATTCCGTTTTTGGTGTTGGCATATATTTACACGGATAAGTTTACGATTGTAGGAATAGGAAAGGATTTTTCGGCTAATTTGGGGCTAAATCGTGAAAAAATTACATTTATAGGGCTGATAATAGTGTCGGTAATAACAGCTTCCATTGTTGTTACAATAGGGACAATTCCTTATGTAGGGCTGATTATTCCAAATATTGTGAGTATTTATAAGGGGGATAACATGAAAAAATCTCTTCCAGATACGGCAATTTTAGGAGCATTATTCGTATTAATCTGTGATATTGCAGGAAGAATTGTGATGTATCCTTATGAAGTGTCTATAAGTGTTATTATGAGCATTGTTGGAAGTTTGATATTCTTGATTCTTATTTTTTTAGGAGGTATAAATATGCCAATTAAAAAAATTTAGACAAAAAGTAGTCAAATGAAAAAAATAATAATTTTTAACAGTAATTTCTATCTTAGGGATAGCGTTATTCATATTATTTGGATTAACTTTTTGACAATATGAGCTTTAATTTACCAAGGCGGGCTTTAAAGGTTCTTGCGATTGCGATTGTAAGTTTTTTTCAATCGGATATTCTTCGATAGTGTTTCAAACGATAACTGGTAACAGAATTTTAACTCCGGGAATTATGGGGCTGGATTCGCTTTATATGTTTATTCAGACTGTTGTCGTGTATTTTTTGGGAAGTAGACAGCTTGCTATGATGACTGACACATTTCAATTTTTTTATTTCGGGAATTATAATGGTGGGAGCTTCTCTTCTATTATATGTATTTCTCTTTAACGGAAAAAAATGAAAAATATATATTTTCTAGTTTTGATTGGAATAATATTTGGTGGATTTTTCAATGGTCTTTCCAATTTTATGCAGATGATGCTAGACCCTAATGAATTTCTTGTATTACAAGGGAAAATGTTTGCAAGTTTCAGCGCAATTAATATAAAACTGGTTGGAATATGCCTTGTTTTTGATAATTTTTGCATAATATCAATAATACCTGATTTGAAAAAGGCTGAATGTTTTATCACTTGGAGAAGATCATGCTATTAATTTGGGAATTAATTGTAAAAAGGCTGATAAAAAAACAGATGATTGTGATTTCAGTGTTAATATCGGTGTCAACTGTGCTTGTGGGTCCTGTAACATTTTTAGGACTTTTAGTGGCAAGTCTGGCACGGGAAGTTGTAAAAGGCTATAAACACAGAATAATGATAATAATCGCTTTTTCTTATAGGAAATATAGCATTAATCTATAGCCTGTTCATGGTTGAAAGATTATTGAATTTTTTTCGGCGACAATAAATGTAATAATAGATTTTATTGGCGGAATTTACTTTATTTACCTTATTACAAGAAACCAGGCTTAAAAAAACTGGTTGATTTTAAATGAATTTGAAAAATATTGCAAGGGAGCATGGTTATGATAAAAGTTGATAATATATTTAAAAAAATACGGCGAAAAAGGAAATACTATCGGATGTAAGTCTAGAATTGCCAAAGAAAAAAATAATATCTTTTATTGGAAGCAACGGCGCTGGTAAAAGTACACTTCTTTCCATAATAACAAGAACATTGTCAAGAGATTCAGGAAATGTGGTTATAGAAAATAAAAAAATTTAGAAGAATGGAGAACAGAGGAACTTGCAAAAAGTGCTTTCAATTTTAAAAGCAGTCAAATCATCTGAATATAAGGCTGACTGTAAAGGAACTGGTTAGTTTTGGAAGGTATCCTTATTCAAAAAGGAAAAACTTACTTTAGAAGATGAAGAAAAAAAGTAGAGCAGGCTATAGAATATATGGGACTAAAAAAATTTGGAAAAACAGATTTATTGACGAATTGAGCGGAGGGCAAAAGGCAGATGGCATACATTGCGATGGTTATTGCTCAGGATACGGAATATTTTTTTCTAGATGAACCTTTGAACAATTTGGATATGAAACATTCAGTACAAATAATGAAAAATTTTTGAGAAATCTTGTAGATGAAAAAAGGAAAAAAACAATTATAGTAGTAATACATGATATTAACTTTGTCGCAAGCTATTCAGACTACATTGTGGCACTTAAAGATGGGAAAAATGATTAGACACGGGAATACAGAAGAAATTATGAAAAATGAAGTCCTAAAGGACATATACGGAATGGAGATACCAATTTATAAAAATAGAAAAACAGAAAAATTCTGTTTGTATTATTAAATTATATAAAATAAAAATAAAAAAATGGAGGTATATATTATGATTAAAAAAACAGGAAAAAAATTTTTGGTTTTAATAGCATTAAGCATTATATTTATTGTGGGATGTTCAAAAATCTGGAAATGAAAAAGGCTGGAAATGGAAAACAGCTGACTATTTCCACTGTGAAAAGGCGATGTAAAAGTGCCTGAAAATCCTAAAAAAAGGTTGCTGTATTTGATTATGCGGCACTAGATATGATCGGAACTTTAGGAGTAAAAGCCTGAATTGGCACTACCCGCTTCAAATGTGCCAGAAGGATTGAAACAGTATGCACAAGGTGCAGTTGACGCTGGAGACGTAAAAAGAGCCAAATTTGGAAAAAAATAAGTGAATTTAAGCCAGATTTGATAATAATAAGCGGAAGACAGACTAAATTTTTACGATGAACTAAGTAAAAATAGCCCCAACTATATTTTTTTAGAAACTGATACAAAAAAACTTTATTTCAAGTTCAAACGAAAAATGCTAAAAAAATAGCAAGTATTTTTTTGGAAAAGAAAAAGAAGCTGACGAACAGATAGCAAAAAAATTAATTCTGAAATAAATGATATAAAAAAATATAGCAAAAAAATTACAACAAAAAAAGCACTAGTTACTTTGACAAATGATGGGAAAAATAAGTGCTTTTTGGTGCAAATTCAAGATTTGGATTTATTTTCACGGATTTAGGATTAAAAAAATATTGATGACAGTATAAAGGCTTCTACACATGGACAGGAAATAAACTACGAATACATTGCTGAAAAGAATCCTGACATAATATTTTTATGTTGACAGAACTAAAAATTGTAGGAGGAAGTAAGGCGGGTGCAGATGTTCTAAAAAAATGAACTAGTTGCTAAAAACTAATGCTGGAAAAAAACTGACAAGGTGATAGCTTTTGAGATGCCGAAAAACTGGTATCTTGTATCAGGAGGACTTGCTACAATTCAAAAAAACAGCTTGAAGAAATAAAGGCAGCTATTACAAAGTAACAGAAAAAAATAAAAATTTCAGGATTATGAACACTAGTTTTATTTAATTTGAATTAGTTTACTTTGGAGAGGATACAAATATATGTCAGAATACCTATATCTTTGGATATAAGTTAATGGCATATTTTTTTGTTTTTCAAAAAAATTTGAAATATAATTTTTTTCATATAGTATAATAGAACATACGCAATTTTGAAACGAACTAGTAAAAATTTTTGTTAAGACAGTTTTGAAAAAAATAAAAACATAACTTGATAAAAAAATATTTAAGAAATTCAAAAACGTTGTAAATGTAGTTCAAATTAAAGGAAGAGGAGAAAAAATGGAAAAAAACTATAAAAAGAAAAAAATAATTTAGCAAATAACAAAAAAATGAGATTTGCTACAGAATCAATCCCAAAATTGCTAGTTTCACTTGCAGTGCCGGCAATTATCGCCAATCTTGTAAATGCACTTTATAATGTTGTAGACCAGATTTTTATTGGACAAAAAAATTGGGTTTTTGGGAAATGCGGCTACGAATGTGGCTTTTCCACTTACGACAATTTGCCTTGCGATTGGACTTATGACGGGAGTTGGAGCCGCAACTAACTTTAATCTGGAATTAGGGAGAAAACGTCCCAAAAAGAGCAAAAAAAGTGTGGCTGGAACGGCAGTAACAATGCTGCTTTTAGGCGGAATTGTTTTGTGCATACTAATTAATATTTTTTTAAGACCGATGCTGACGGCATTTGGTGCTACAAATCAGATTTTTTTGATTATGCAATTGAATATACTCAAATTACATCTTTAGGAATACCATTTTTTTATTATTTGCAATAGGGGCAAATCCTTTGGTAAGAGCTGATGGAAATGCTTTTTATTCAATGCTTGCGATAGTTGTTGGATCACTTGTAAATACGATACTGGATCCGCTGTTTATGTTTGGATTTGATATGGGAATGGATGGTGCGGCTTGGGCAACTGTGATTGGGCAGTTTGTTTCGGCAGTTATTTTGGCTTTGTATTTTTTTCAAGTTTAAAAAGCGTAAAATTTGAGGTAAAGGATTTTAAGATAAAAAAATACGGGAAATAGGGATTTTATTTGCATTGGGAACATCGCCTTTTATTTTTCAATGTTCTGCTTTTAATTATTCAAATTGTAACAAATAATCTGCTAAAGATATACGGGGCAAAATCCATTTATGGAAGTGAAATTCCAATTGCTGTTGCTGGAATTGTTATGAAAATAAATGTTATATTTATAGCAATTGTATTGGGACTGACACAGGGAGCACAGCCTATCGCAGGATTTAATTATGGAGCAAAAAAATTTAAGAGAGTTCGGGAAATACTGAATTTGACGTTAAAAAGTGGCATTTGTTATTTCATTAGTGGCATTTGCAATATTTCAATTTTTTTCCCAGTTCAGATAATTTCCATTTTTGGTAGCGGAAGTGAACTTTACTTTAAATACGGAACAAAAATACATGCGGGTATTTCTATTTTTTTCATATTCCTAAACGGTGTGCAAGGTGCAATTACAATGTTTTTGACATCAATTGGAAGGGCGTTTCAAGGGGCTTTTTCTGTCACTTGTAAGACAAATTATATCACTGTTGCCGCTGCTTATAATTTTACCGTATTTTTATGGGAGTTGACGGAATTATGTTCGCATTTCCATTGGCGGATTTGGCGGCATTTATTGTATCGGTAATTGTTTTGAGAAGGGAAATGAAAAAAGATACCTTTGGAAAAATGAAGAAGATTAGCACGAATATTATTGAAATATTTTATGAAAAAAATAAAAAGTTTATGGAAAAGGAAATGAATGAAAAAAATTTAGGATTGAAAAGGAACATCAGAGAATGAAAATTTCCCAGTATTTAAGGGAAGTTCAAAAATTATTCAGGAAGAAGTCTGAGAAATGTGGAAGTTTTTTTCTGAATGGAAAGCAAGTGAGACTTACCAAAAAAATTGCCTTCCACGGAAATCTGAGAGTTGTGGAAAAGAAGAAAGGTACAGATATTAAACCGATTAAACTGCCACTTGACATTATTTTTTTGAAGATGAAGATATTTTTGGTTGTAAATAAAGAGCCCTTCTTACTGACGCATCCGACACAGAAAAAAAGCAGATTTTACGCTAGCAAACGGAATTGTAAATCATTTTTTTGGAAAAAAATACGGTGAAGTTCGAGTGCCACGATTTTACAATAGGCTGGATATGAACACATCTGGGCTGATTATTATTGCAAAAAAATAGCTTTGCACAGGCATTTTTTTACAAAACTTTTCAATATTTGAAAAAATATCTGGCAATTGTAAATGGAATTATTGATAATGATGAAATTACAAGAATTAACGAAGAACTTGCTAAAGATGGGGAAAAAAACATAAGATTCAGGATTTGGAAAAAGGAAAATTTAAAACCTGAAATTGAAAAAAAGTTAATTTTGGAGAAATGAAAAAAATAGAAAACAATTCTACTCTTGAAAAACAAAGATAGTAAAATTAGCAAAAGTGCAGATTTTGGAAACGAAAGTAAAAAAATGATTTAAATTTAGAGAGTAAAAACAGTTTTGAAACTGAAAAATTTTAAAGAAGATGAAACGAAAAATTATTATTGAAAGACGGATTTTTTTCGAGATGGAGATAATTTGGAAAGAATAATTGATGAGCGGGGACAATACGCAAAAAAACAGCTGTAAAAGTCTTGAAAACTTACCCTGAAAAAAATGTAACGCTGGTAGAGTGTGAGCTGTTTACAGGCAGAACTCATCAAATTCGTGTCCATTTAAAAATCCATCGGACACACAATCGTTGGAGATGAGCTTTACGGAAACGGCTTAAATAAAGAACTTGGAATAAATAGACAATTTTTTTACACGCTTATAAGGTAAAAATTTATACATCCTGCATTGAAGAAAAGAAATAGAGCTGGAAATACCGATATTTAAAGATATGAAGGAATTTCTGAAAAATGAATAAAAAGAGACCGCCTTGAATCAAAGTTAAGGATTTTTGATTGGCGGTTTTTTTGATTTTTATTATAAGATTTAGATCTTTTGAAAAAAATAAAAAAATTAGATAAATTATATTTTTAAAAAAATTTTTATAAAAGAAAGGAATAAATAATGAAAAAAATTTGATTTTTTTCTGTTGATTTGATAAATGATAATATTTTTGAAGTCGCTTCTGATTTTTTTCGATACCGATACTTGTGTCGAATATTTTTTTCAGCAGCTTTACAATATGGCGGATATTGCTATTGTGGGGGCATACTTTGGGGGATAACTCGGGGCTTCAGCGGCTATTTTTGAGCTGATTTTTGGATTTGCGTTAGGAATTGGAAATGGGCTTAGTATGGTTACGGCTAGAAATTATGGGGCGAATAATAAGAATCTTTTGAAAAAGTCTGTAGCTGGCTCAATTGTTATTGGAATCTGGATTACTGTGGGAGTAATGATTTTATCACGGTTTATTCTTATGCCGCTGCTAAAAATCTTGCATACGCCTGAAAATATTATAAAAGAAGCATTTGAATATATAAACATAATAACAATGTTTATTGGCGTAACTTTTTCCTACAATTTGTCGTCAGGACTTTTACGTGCAATCGGAAACAGCTTTATGTCGCTTGTATTTTTGGTAATTGCCTCAATTTTAAACATTTTCCTTGATATTTATTTCATAACTTCCCTTAAAATGGGGATTGGAGGAGTTGCGATTGCAACAGTTATTGCACAGGCAATTTCAGTTATCTTGAGTATTATCTACATTTACGTAAAAGAGCCAATTTTAATTCCTAGAAAAAAACATTTCAGATTTGATAAAAAATTGTACAAGGAACTTCTTGGACAGGGACTTTCTATGGGATTTATGATTGCGATTGTGCTTATGGGAACGCTGATTTTACAGTATGCGATAAATGGGTTTGGGTACTTGATTATCGCTGGGCATACTTCGGCAAGAAAACTTATGGGATTTTGCAACATTCCGCTAACTACAATAGCACTCGCACTTGCAACTTTCGTTTCCCAAAATAAAGGTGCAAACAAAGTAGATAGAATCCGAAAAGTCGTATTTTATGCAAATATGATGGACATAATTTTTGCAATCGGAATCACAATTTTTTTGTATATTTATTTTCCAAAAAACATGATTTACCTGATGTCAGGCTCTGAATCTGAAATCGTCCTCCACAACGGCTCAACCTACCTAAAAATCGCCTCCCCATTTTTTTCACAATACTAGGAATCCTCTTTAACTTGCGATACGCCTTACAGGCTCTCGGAGAAAAATTAATCCCTCTTGTTTCCAGTATAATCGAATTTTTTGGAAAAATAATCTTTGTAATTTTTATTGTGCCAAAATTAGGCTATTTTGGAGTAATGATTTGCGAGCCGTTGATTTGGATTGTGATGGTGGGGCAACTGGGAATTGCGTTTTATGGGAATGGGTATGTGAAGAATTATTGAAAAAAACTTTATAAGAAAAAAATCACTTAAATGATACCATTGTGACAATATGATTAAATCAAATTATAGAATTCTTTATTTTAGGGATTTATAAACATAAAAAAAGACTTTCTGACGACAATAAATTATATGTTATAAATAGTGCTTTTGTGACAAGGAGAAAAATATATGAAAAAAAGAAATAATAAGAATATTAAAAATTAGAAGGACCTATGCTATCTGGAGAATTAGCTAAAAAAATAAAAAAATGAAATACAATACTACAAATGAAAATGCAAGGCAAATTATTTCAAGAGCAAAAATCACCAGTTCAAAAAAATTAAAGACAATAAATTTTTTTCCAATAGACAAAGGTACGTATATTTAGAAGAACAGTATAATAAAGAAAAAAATATAAAGATAATTTATATGAAGCTCTTAAAAAAAGCAGCTAAAAAAATTATTATCAAATTTTTAATTGCAATAGAAAAACAACGGAGGATTCATTTCAAAAAAAGTTCTCGCTAGTTATGTATCAGCTCCAGTTAAAGACCTAAAAGGGACATTTAAGATATGATAAATTAATCGAAAATCTTATTAATCTTGGTTTTTATAGATGAATTTGACGATGAGTATTATCAGTTGCTTTATCCATTAACCAAGTTAAATATTTCTAGAACAAAAGCTTTAGAATTTGCACAAAAAAACAAGTAATTTCAGATTTGAATAATCTTATGAGAAATTTAAACCTAGTTGCATATAATTCTTCAAAAACATTTTTTTCAAGAAGCAGAATTTGCAAAATTTCAATGGGCATTTTCATCTCCTTCTTATATTACAGGATTATTTAATAAGAAAAAAATAATAAACAAGGATTTTTTTCATTTGTGATATAAAAAAATAGGTAAAAAAATTAATTGAAGAAGATATAAAATTTTTTTATAGACAAATTAGATATTATAAAAAAACTTTAAAAAAATTATCTAATTTTACACCTATAATAGTTGCAAGCAGTTACGATAAAGAAACACATCAAAAAAATTAAAAAGAAAAAAAGGAATAGTTGTTTCTACAGTAAAAAGATTTGTTTTCCGAAAAAAATATGTTGAACTTTTTAGAAAAAAATTAATAGAAATAATGACTAATTCAGCTGCTATAATATCCAAAAAAATCCTAAAAATATTAGAAGAGTTAGCTAAAGAAAATGAACTTTTGAAAGGAAAAAAATGGGAAATTTATTTGGAGATTTATTTGAAATTTCAGTAGGATACTATTTTTTTAATTTGGGATGTAAGTATCTTGATATGAATAAAAATTATTGAATTTCAAAAGGAAAAACGAAATACAAAAAGAGAAATAGACATTTATGTAGAAAAAAATAATAAATTAATTATAGTAGAATGTAAAGGGAGAAAAAAATTATTTAAACTTTGAAGAAACTGAAAAATATTTAAAAAGAAAAAAATTCCTATTATATATAAAGGATTAAGAAAAAAATAATTCAAATCAAGAAATAGAATTTGAATTATGGTCTACTGGAGGTTTTTTTCAGAAGAAGCATTAAAGTTATTAGAAGAATATAAGGAAAAAAACAAAAAAATATAAAAATTAGTTATTTTAACAAAAATGAAATTGAAGAAAAAGCCAAGAAAAGTAATTGTGAAATTTTAAAAAAAGCATAAAAATCAATATTCTCAAAAATAAAAAATTTGTATACAGAACTTATAAAAATAATTGAATTTTTTTGGAAAAAAATAGGGGCAACTAGAAATATCAAATATAAAAAAACTATCGGAAAAAAATTAAGCAACGAAAAATCACTAAGAAATCGTTGCTTAAAAAAATTATTGATTATTTTTTTGTATTTGTGATAATTTAATTTATTGAAAGGTTACAAATTTTTTTGTTATCTGAAATACGGTTTATAGACATTTTAGGTCTGTTTTTTGTCAAATGAGTAAACAAACTTGTAATTAGAAAAAAATTTTGTTTTTTTCATTCAAATTTGTAAAAATAGATGGCGTTTTCATCTTCTTTTTACTTCAAAAATTTAATTCTGAAAGTTCAAGCGAAACTTTTCCTGTTTTTAATGCTGCACGAGAATCTATTTGGCTAAAAAGCAATATAAGGTTCATTTTCTTTAGTTAAGAATTTTACATAGATAAGTCCTCTAAGTGTACTATCTAGACTGGAACAGTTCCAAACTTTGGAAGATAATATGTCAATATCAGAATTAGAAAAAAACTTAAACTAAAAAGTCAGTAAAAAACAACGCAAATATAATTTTTTTTCATAAAATCACTCCTAAATAACAATTTTTCGTATATTTTATAATATTTTTTTAGGAAAAATCAACGATAAAAACTAATATTTAAAATTTCACATTATTTTTAGAGCTAAACGCATTTTTGAAAAAAATCCATCGGATAAACTAAATTCAAAAAGTTTCACGGCTGATGTAACCGACAGTTTTGTCGCTTTCGTAAAGTTGAATGAGAAAAATTTGCCATTTCTTCGGATGTATGATAGTTTGGATAAGATTTATCATAATCAAAAATTAGTCTTACCAGTTGCGACATTTCCAAAAGTCAGTTTTGGTTGCGGCGGGTGCTAGGACTTTTGCTTTTAATTGTGCGTTGTTTTGCTTTTAATTCTAGTGCGAGCCCTTCTGTGAAGGCGTTTACGTAAAATTTTGTGGCACAGTAGATAATTGTGTTTGGGACGATTGTGTAACCTCCTGCTGAGGAGATATTGATTAATTGAGAGCCTTTTTCGTTATGATAATCCTGGACGTATAAAGAAGATAGCAAAGTTAATGCTTCTACATTGAGATGAAGCGTATCTGAAATTTTGTTTAAGGGTTGCTCTTTTACATCGCCATACATCCCAAAACCTGCATTGTTTATTAAAGTTTCAATGTGATAATTGTTTAATTTTGAATATAGTTCAGGGATTTTACCGACATCAGTTAAGTCAAAAATCTATTACAATAATGTCCAAATTAGGATTTTTCTTCAAAATTTCGCTTTTTAAGTCTTCTAGTAAATTCTTTCTTCGTGCAATCAGAATAAGATTTTTATGAATTTTAGAGCCACGGCTCTACCTATTCCCGAACTTGCTCCTGTTATAACAGTATATTTTTGTTTTCATAGTTATTACCTCCATAAATTTGATAAATAGAGGATAACAGTTAGAGTATAGTGTAAGTCAACAATTTTTTTGAAAGGAAAAAAATAAAAATGAAAAAGAATGAAGAAAAAAATAATGCAAATAAAGGAATTTTTCTGAAAAAAACAGGCTTAACTCCATATACAATAAGATTTTATGAAAAAAAGGAGCTGTTTCGTGTAAAAAAAGAGACGAAAAAGAATAGAAGAATATATGATGAAACTGATATTGAATGGATAAAAAAATGTTAAAAAAAGATTAAAAAGACATGGGAATGAAATTAAGTGAAATTAAGAAATATTCAGATTTACGATATGAAGGGAACGGAACGATAAAAAGAAAGAATGAAAATTTTGACAAATCATAAAAAAATATGTAAATATAGAAATTGAAAAAGTGGCAAAAAAATATTTACAAAAATCTTGATGATAAACTTGAAATTTATGAGAGTTTTTTTAAAAAAGTATTTCTGAAAAAAATAAAAAGGTCATAAATATATAGAAATTTAGGAGTAAATATGCTTACAGATACAAATATAACTTGGGGATTTGTCTTGTTATTCCCTTTTACAATTCCAATATTAATTTTATTAACTTTCTGGTTTTTTTGTTTCAAAAAGAAAATTTAATTTTTCTTATTGCATTTACAATTTTATCATTATTATTTGTTAGGTATCTTCGTTTTCCCTATGATACAGTTAACCGTAACAGTGAACTCGAAGTATCAAAAAAATTTTTTGATAAAAAAGAACTTTGAGTTCAGATTCAGAGCATGAAGTTTATAAACTTGTTGATAAGACGAAGCCTGAAGATTTGATTTTGTATTTAAATGGATTAGCTAAAATTAATAATACTTGGGTTGGTTATATAGAAGAAACAGATTCTTACGAAGGAAAAATATGGTGTCAAACCAGAAACATATTTTTTTTCATTAACGACAATAAAAATTGAATATAACTTAGATGAGAAAAACTTTAGAAAAAAAGATTAGGTTTAAAAAGAAATAAAAATTACAGGATGCTGAGTATTTTGTTGATAAATTTGGGAGTAAAAAAAGAAATCTTATATCAATATCAATTAGATAAAACAGGAGATTTAGATGAAAATATTTCTTTAAATTCAGAATTAAGCAAGAAATTGGAAACAAAGTATAAAAAAAGATAGAATATTTTATTTAATGTTTTGGAGTGGAATGTTGCTCGTGGAAATTATTTATCTGTTTATAAAAAAATAGAAAAAAATTACAAAAAAATAATAGGGATTGGAGAATAAAAAAATGAAGAAAAAAATACAAATAAACTTACTTCAAAAAAACAAAAAGAATTTTTAGGATTGATTTTATTTACGATAATTTATTTTTTTAGTTCAGGAGGTGATATATCCAGTATTAGCATATTTGTTTTGGTTTATTTCTACATTATTTTCTACTGGATCTTTGTTGGAAGCTCCAGAACAGATTTTGAAGATTTTTTTGTAATTGTGTTTTTCGTTGTTTTGCTTGATAGTAATATTGGGAATTATGTACTTCTTAGGATATTTGTGCAAAAAGATTTTTGAAAAAAATGAATAAAAACTTTGTTAGTTAGTGTAATGATAGCGATTTTTAATTTATTTTCTGTATAAAATTTTTACAGAACCCTAATGAAGATACAACAATGTTTGCACCAACACAGCGTGAAATTTATATTTTCTGTACAGCATCACATATTTTTTTATACAATTGGAGTATTTTTTTAGTGATAAAGTCAAGAAAGTATTGGACAGAATGAAATCTAAAAAGAAAAAAATAAAAAGAAGGAGGAAAAAATAAATGGAAAAAAATACAAATAAACTTTTTGAGAAAACCGAATAATTTTTAGGATTAATTTTTATTTTGCGATAATTTATTTTTTTAGTTCAGAATGTGATATATCCGCTATTAGGATTTTTTTATTCTGGTTTTCTTTCACGCTGATTTTTTTGGAGGAATAGCAGATGCTTTTGGGAATTTTTAAAAAAATAAAAAGAAATTCAAGTTATTTTTAACTTATCTATTTTATTGTGTTTGTTTGGTAATATTATCTGGATTTATGTGTTATTTAGGATATTTATGTAAAGATTTTCTAGGAAAAAATGAATAAAATAGGATTAAATACCGTAATGATTGTAATATTGATTTATTTTTTTGTACAAAAACTGTTGCTGGAGATCAAAATTCAATAATTGATGCTTTTAATAGATGAGAAAAAAAGTATATATTTTTGTACTATATTTCATATTTCGTATATAATGGGAGCATTTCATAGCGATAAAGTCAAAAAAATATTAGATAGAATAAAAATTTAAAAAGAAAAAAATAAATAAAAAGAAGGAGAAAAAAAGGATGGAAAAAAATGAAAAATAAATTTATGTCAAAAGCAAAAAGTTTTTTTAGTATTAGTTTTATTTACGATAATTTATATTTTTTTCTTCAAAAAAATTATATCAGCAGCTTTTTCTATTTTTTTAATGGCTTTTTATGATTTCTTATGGAAATACAATTGAAATATTGATGATTCCCTTGATAATAGCGCTTGCATTTGTGTATTATTTTGGATATTTGAGTAAAGATTTTTTTCAAAAAAATAAATAAATTATTTATAAGTGGTGTGATGATTATAATTTTACTTTACTTTATATATAAAAATTTTTAATAATAATGAATTTGAGGCGGGACAGACAACAGTATATATTTTTTTGTACAATCTCACATATCTCATATACAATTGGAGCATTTCATAGCGATAAAGTCAAGAAAAATATTGGACAAAATAAAATTCAAAAAGAAAAAAATAAAAAGAAGGAGGAAAAAAATAAGTGGAAAAAATACAAATAAGCTTGTGAGAAAAACCGAATAATTTTTTTAGGATTAATTTTATTTACAATAATTTATTTTTTTAGTTCAGGTAGCAATATATCCAGTGTTGGCATATTTGTTTTGGTTTATTTTTTTACATTATTTTCTACTGGGATTTTGTTGGGAAGCTCCAGAACAGATTTTTGAAGATTTTTGTAATTGTGTTTTCGTTGTTTTGCTTGATAGTAATATTGGGAATTATGTACTTCTTAGGATATTTGTGCAAAAGATTTTTTTGAAAAAAATGAATAAAAAAAGCATTAATTTTGGTGATGATTGTAATATTGATTTATTTTTGTGTTTAGAGCTATTTTTTTGAAAAATAAATATAGTTCGATAATGTCTCGTTTGACAAATGGGAGAAAATATATATTTTTGTACAATGTCGCATATTTCATTTATAATTGGAGTATTTTTTTAGCAACAAAGTTGAGAAAAATATTAGGTAGAATAAAAATTTAAAAAGAAAAATAAAAAAATATTTTTTACAAATCCAATTTGCTTATGGCATTTTTTTATCTGTTATAATTATTTTACTAAGAGTAAACAAGTTATTTATGAAATGATTATAAATTTTTTTAGAAAAAGTTAAAATAAGAATTCAATATAATTGGTAATTTAAATTTTTTTAGAAAGTAAGAGGGGGATTAGGAATATGAAACGCTATTGTTATGCTAATTCTGTTGAAAAATTTTTTTGAATGAAAAATAAAAATAATTGGCTAAAAAAATAATGGAAAAATAACTTTCGAGAAAAAAACATAATTTGAAACTTGAACAAGGGCAAATTTTAGCTTGGGATGATAGTTTTGAACAGTTGAAAAAAATTCTTGTAAAAAAATTGAAGAAATTAAGAAAAATTTTTAATATTATATTTGAATACGAATTGCCGTATGAAGGTGGAAGAAGGATAGATGTTATTATTTTAAGTAATGAAAAAAAGTTTTTATTTTTAGAATTTAAAATGAAAAAAAGAATTTTTTTGGTAGAAGATATTGATCAAACAATAGCGTATTTTCGTGACATTCAAGAATATCATTTTTGAATCAAGAAATAAAAAATAATACCAATTTTAGTACTTACAAAAATCTGAAAAATAAAAAAACCTAAGAGAAAAAGAACATTACTATATGTTCAATTAATTATTTATCAGAAGTAATTCAAAGAATAGTAACAAAAAGAAAAATAAAAATGAATGGAAAAAGTTTAAAAAAATTGGATTTATTCAAAATATGAACCACTGCCTCACAATTATAGAAGCTGCACGAGCAATAATGAAAAAAATGAGGAACTTCCCAAATATTCGTAGAGTAAATAGCACTAGGATTCCTGCTGCTATGGAAAAATTTACAAAAATATAACTATTGATGCCAAAAAGAAGAAAAAAACATATTTTTGGTATTTGTTACTGGAGTGCCGGGAGCGGGAAAAACATATTTAGGATTACAGTATGTTTATGATATTTGCGAAAGCATTAAAAGTGTAAATTCTATTTATTTGTCTGGAAATGGCTCACTAATAAAAAGTTTTATCAAGTACACTTGGAAAAAAATAGTAATGTATTTGTAAAAAGTATTCACAAAGTTATTAATGAGTATTTGGAAAAAGGGAGCAACGGATTTTTGATAAAAATGTAATTGTATTTGATGAGGGACAGCGTGCTTGGGATAAAGAGCGAATGAATTTTAAGAAAAAAATTAATCGCTCAGAACCAGATATCTTAATTGAAATGACAGAAAAAAACGCTTAGACTGGGGAGTTCTCATAGTTCTTGTGGGAGAAGGACAAGAAATTTATAATGGTGAAAGCTCCGATTTAGCACATTGGAACGAGGCGATTAGTAAAAGTGAGAAAAAAATGGGAAGTTATTTGTCCAGAAAGATTAACTTCTATGTTTAAAAAGTTCAAGTAATGTTATTAAAAAAATAATAATTTTTGATTTGGATATTAGTTTAAGAAGCCATTTAGCTAATGAAATAAGTCAATTTGTAAATTTTTTTGTTAAATAGTGATATAGAAAAAGCAAAAAAGAATTAGCTCCATCAATTTTAAACTCAGGATTTAATATGTATGTTACACATAGTTTTGGAAAAGCTAAAAAAATATTGTTTTAAAAAGATATTCTAAAAAATGATAAAAATATTATGGCGTAATGGCTTCATCTCAAGCTAAATATTCCGAAAAATTTCAAAAAAATAAGAAAAATAATACTGATATAAATGTAGTAAAATGGTTTAGCAATAAAAGGTTCAAATTATCGAATAAAAACGAGCAATTTCAGAATTTCAATGTCAAGGTTTGGAAATTGATATGCCTATAATTGGCTGGGGTAAGGATATGTTGTGGAATGAAAAAGAAAGAAAATGGGAAAAAAATTTGATAAAAAAATAATGGAGGAGACAGTTTATATCGTGTTAATAGTTACAGAGTTTTGCTTACTCGTGGACGTGATGGTTTTATTATTTTTGTTCCAAAAAGAATTACCTTTCGTTTATGAAGTTTTAGTAGAATCAGGAATGGAAATTTTGTAATGATTTAAGTTTTTTTCTAATAAAGAATAAGGAGGATTTATGGTAAGAAAGCATAGAAATATAATGTTATTAGGGACAGGTTCTAATGTGGGAAAAAGCATAATCAATGCAGGATTTTGTAGAATATTTTATCAAGACGGATATAGTGTGGTGCCGTTTAAGTCGCAGAATATGGCTTTAAATTCGTTTATTACGAAGGATGGAAAAGAGATGGGGAGAGCTCAGGTGGTGCAGGCTGAAGCGGCTAATATCGAGCCACAGGCATTTATGAATCCGATATTATTAAAACCTACAACAGACAGAAAAATCACAGGTTATTGTGAATGGAAAAGTTTACAAAAACATGGATGCGAGAGAATATTTTGCCTATAAGTATAATTTAAAAAAGATATAATGGCGGCGTACAACCACATAAGGGATAACTTTGATATTTGCGTGCTGGAAGGTGCAGGAAGCCCTGCGGAGATTAACTTGAAGGAAGACGACATTGTAAATACAGGAATGGCTGAAATGGCTGATTCGCCTGTTATTCTGGTTGCTGATATTGACAGAGGCGGTGTTTTTGCGGCAATTTACGGGACAATTATGCTGCTTGAGGAAAGTGAGAAAAAACGTATAAAAGGTGTAATTATAAACAAATTTAGAGGAGATAAGAGCCTTTTGACTCCTGGAATTGAGATGATTGAAGAGTTGACAAATGTGCCTGTTCTGGGAGTAGTGCCGTTTGTGCCACTAGGAATTGAGGAAGAGGACAGTCTGGGAATCGACAAGTATAATGTGAAAAAAGAAGGGAAAATTCGGATTTCGGTTATTAAACTAAAACATATATCGAATTTTACAGACATTGACGCACTTAGCCATTATAACGATGTTTCCTTGAAATATGTTACAAAAAGCTCTGAACTTGGAGATGAGGACATTATTATTATTCCTGGCTCCAAAAATACTGTGGAAGACATGAAGGACTTGATTGATAAAAATATAAGCAAGGAAATTATAAGGCTTGCAAAAAGAGGAACGATAGTATTTGGAATTTGTGGCGGTTTTCAAATAATGGGACAAAAATAATGGATCCTCAAAATATTGAGTCTAATCTAAAAAGAAATTTCAGGCTTAGATTTATTAGACATAGAAACAGTTATGGAAACCGCAAAAAAACAACAACACAGTATGAAAATAAAATAAAAAAATGCAGATGGAATACTCACTGGAATGGACGGTATTGAAATAAAAGGCTATGAAATACATCAAGGCTACAGTTATCCTGTAAATGAGGAAAGAACTAAAATAAAGTGTATCTTTGACGATGAAAAGTTAAAAGGTGCTGTAAAAGGCAATGTTGTGGGAACTTACATTCACGGAATATTTGACAATTCTGAATTTACGAATCATTTTCTGAATGAAGTGAGAAAGTTGAAGGGGCTTGACAAAGTGAATGAAGATTTTAGCTTTAAGGAATACAAGAATCGAGAATACGATAAGTTGGCACAGATTTTGAGAGAGAATGTGAATGTTGAGAAAATTTATGAGATAATGGGATGTGAATAGATTGATATTTTTTTATAAAAAAATTTGGATAGCGTATGTATTGGACTTGATATTTGGAGATCCGCAGAATGTCGTTCATCCTTGTTCAGGTTATTGGGAAGATAATAAGTGCTGGAGAAAAAGTTTTGTTAAGAAAAAGTATAAATTTTTAGCTGGGGCAGTGCTTAATATTTTTTTACTGTTTCTATAACATACACATTAATGTATCTCATTTCCAAGTCTGTAAAAAAATTTCAGTATTTTTTTATGATTATTGAAATTTACCTTATGTATACAATTTTTTTCAATAAATTCATTGGCACGGGAAGGAAACAGAGTTTATAGGATTCTGAAAGAAGGGGACATAGAAAAGGCAAGAAAAGACTTGTCCTATCTTGTGTCAAGAGATACAGAAATGATGGATGAAAAGATGATAATAAGAAGTACAATGGAAACAATTTCTGAAAAATACAGTTGATGGAATAGTTGCTCCTATGTTTTATATGTTTTTTTGGGAGGAATGCCGCTGGCAATGGCGTATAAGGCGATAAACACGTTAGATTCGATGGTCGGGTATAAAAATGAGAAATATATGGATTTTGGTAAATTCTCTGCAAAGGTTGACGATGCGGTTAACTTTATTCCTGCGAGAATTACAGGAATTTTGATAGTGCTTGCCAGTATGATTTTTAGGCTACGATTATAAAAATTCGCTAAAAAAATATTTATAAGAGACAGAAAAAAATCATAGCAGTCCAAATTCGGCACATTCAGAAGCGAGCGTTGCAGGGGCATTGGGAGTGCAGTTTGGAGGAAAAAGTCTCATATTTTGGGAAAGAGATAAATAAACCTACGATAGGAGATAAAAATAAAAGATTTTGAACTGGAAGATATAAGAAAAAAATATAAGAATAATGTATGTTACAAGTTTTTTTAAGTTTGGTAATGTTTTCGGTAATATCTGTGGGGATAATGTAAAGGAGAAGGAAATAAGATATATTGGATATGGTGAAAAATTTATGGTTTTCACCAAATGAAATCAAAGAATATGTAATTAAATGATTAAAAATTTTCAAAAAAATGTTTTGCTGAAATTAAAGACATCGAAATGAAAAAAACTATATAGTGAATTTTTTTAGGAGATTTAGAAAAAAATGAAGAGTGAATATGATAAAAATAATGATGAATTAGTAGAAAGATATAAAAAACGAAAAATTTAGAAATTTATAATTATAAAGGAATAACATTAGGGGATAGCATAGAAAAAAATTTATCCTCTTATGAAAAATTTATCATACAGAGTATCGTAAAAAAATGACAGAAGAGAAAGATATAACTTAATAATGGAAATAGAAAAATTCATATATTCACATAGACGTATATTCAAGAAAAGTAGTGGAAATAGAAATCTATGATGAAAAATTATTTATTAGGCGAATTTAAAGTTGGAAGTGAGATGACAACTGAATTATGTGAAAAAATACGATCTTTTAGATGTAGATGATGTAGATACAGGGGAAATATATTATTATCCTGAAAAAGGTTTTATGCACGCAGAATTTTTGTGTAAACCCTGAAGATGTTATATCAAAAAAATAAATAAAAATAACTTTTTTTCCATATATGTAGAAACTCCTTCAGAAAATAATGTGGAAAAATGCTTTTAAAAAGCCAAAAAAGATAGAAGATATTTACTATTCACTATATAATTTTTGGAGAAATAGAAATAGAAATTGAAAAATAAGGAAATTATTGGAAAAATTAGAAGAAAGCATATTTACATTTGATTTATTGAGTGGTAATTTAAAAAAATATTGAAATTAAAAAAATAAGAAGTTGAAATAAAAAATGAATTTGATTTTTAAAGAAAAATTCAGACTAAATAGTTAATATATTTTTATTAGTATAAGTTTTATATAAGGAGACAAAAATGGATTTTCATGGTGGAAATATTTATAAAAATATTCAGGGAAAAAAATATAACAGAAATACTGGATTACAGCTCAAATATCAATCCTTACGGAGTGCCTGAGAGCTTAAAGCAGAAGATTGCTGAAAATATTGGGATTCTTGAGAGGTATCCTGACCCTGATTATGTGGAATTACGTGAAAAATTGGCTCAGCTGAATAAAGTTGAACTGGAAAATATTGTGCTGGGAAATGGTGCGACAGAAGCTATATTTTTGTTCATAAAAGTGATAAAACCCAAAAAAAGTGCTGATTGTGTCGCCTACTTTTTGGGGAATATGAAAGGGCAGTAAGAGCGTGCAAAAATTCTAAAAGTCAGAAAATTGAAATTGAATATTTTGAATTAGAGGAAAAAGATGAGTTTAGGCTTAATATTGGGAAATTGAAAAAGGAACTTGAGAAAAAATATGATTTGGTAATAATTTGCAATCCAAATAATCCGACTGGAAAATTTTTGAAAATGTCTGAAACAGAGGAAATTTTGAGAGAATGCAATAAATATGATACGAAAGTTATTTATCGACGAGGCATTTATCGAATTTTTAGAGGATGGACTAAAGGAAAGCATTGTAAACAGTGGGGAAAAATAAGAAAAAAATTTGTTTTGTAACTCGTGCGTTTACAAAAATTTTTTTGCTATTCCAGGATTACGATTGGGATATGGAATTTATTTTGACAAAAATTTAGAAAAGAAAATCGCTGAAAAAAAAGAGCCGTGGAGTGTGAACAATATCGCTGAAATGGCTGGAATAACGGTGCTTGATGATACAGAATACATAGAAAAAGACATTAAACTGGATAACAGAAGAAAAAAGATACATGTATGAAAGACTGAATGAAATTTCAGGAATAAAAGCCTTATAAAACTGAAATAAACTTTATTTGCGTAAAAATAAAAAGATGAGCTGATTTCTAAAGGACTGAATGTGAAAAAAATTGCGGGAAAAAATGATGGAAGAAGGAATTCTGATAAGGGATGCGTCCAATTTTTAAATTTTTTTGGATGAAAGGTTTTTTTAGACTGGCAATTAAGGACAGAAAAGAGTAATGATAGAGTTATTGAGACTTTGAGAGAAATTTTAGAATAGAAAATAGGCAATTGTAAAAAGTAAACTAACTAATATCGCAAGGGGTCAAGACCCCTTGTTAGAGAGCAGAAAAAAAGAAGAAAAATTAAAGATTTAAAAAATACTGTATTTATCGAAATTTTTTTAAACTTTTACAAATAGTTAGAATAAAAAGAAAAGAAAAAGGAAAAAGAAAGTAAAGGTGTATTATTTATGAAAAAGAGGATTATTATTTATTTTATCAGTATTTTTTTAATTTGCTCTCTTTTTGCTTTTTGGAGAAAGCTTTCCAGATAAGGCAAAAAAATGTAAATGGATTCGTTCCGACAGGCTGGAAAAACGATTCTTTCGGCTAAAGGGGATTTGAATAACGATAAACTTGAAGATGTTGTTATTGTTATCGAAAAAAACTGATAAAGCAAATATTGTAAAAAAATGAGAATCTTGGCTCTGAATATTTAAACTTGAATCCAAGAATACTTTTGGTTTTATTCAAGCAAAAAAATGGAAGTTATATTTTTGGTAAGCAAGAATGACAAAGGTTTTATCAAAAGTGCAGGAGATAAGGAAAAATCCAGCTCTTATGGATACTTTAGACAATATTAGCATAAAAAAATAATATTTTTAAAAATTAAATTTAATTATTTTTTTGAGTGCAGGAAGCTGGTCAGTAACACAAAAATACATACACTTTTAGATTTCAAAAACAAAAAAATTCGAACTTATTGGATTTGACAATAATTCATATATGAGAAATTCTGGTAATCAAGAGGAATTTAGCATTAATTTTTTTCAACTAATAAAGTAAAAATCACTACTGGTGGAAATATGTTTGATGAAAAGGCAAATAAGCCTAAGGAAGAATGGAAAACTATTAAAGCTAATAAAAAAATATGTGTTAGATGAAATGACAAGCGATATAGTCGATGAGATTGCAAAAATATGTTTATTAGTATTTTTAAATGGGGATTCTTATGATTTATAAGATATTCCCTATTATTTTATAGTAAAAACTGCTTTTAAAACTAAATTCAAAAAGTTATGACTATTTTACTCAAACCCCTAAATTTATATAATTTTTAGTAGTTTAATTTTAAATAGGTTTGAGTATATTTTTGTTATAAATTTACTGATTAGAATGTTTGAGTATCTTATTATTAAATTGAATTGACAAAAAAATGAGAAAAATTAATAGAATGTAAGAAGGCAACAATTTAGGGGACAGAAGGAGTATAAAAATTTAGATGAATAATTTATTTAATACAAAAAAATATTAGCTAAAAAAAGGTTGAAGAAGAAGTCGATTTAAGTAAACATAATTTTTTTCTGAAAGAAGAAAGGCACTAAATAAATGGATAAATAATCTTGAAAATGGTGTTCTGGATAAATCGAAAGAAGAAGAGTTTCAAGGAGAATTTTTTTATACGATATTTTTTTACAACTGTATTGAGAGCTGTGAATAAATCGGATGGAAAAATGAATGGAATTTGGAAAGAGAAACTAAAACAAAGTTAGATGGGCAGAAGGCTGATGGAGTTTTTGGGATTTTTTTGATGCAGATGGAAAAAGATGTCAGGGCTGTAATTGAACTGAAAGGTGCGAAAGTTTCGCTAGATGTAAGGCAGAAAAGAATCGGTGATACAAGAACGCCTGTAGAACAGGCTTTTAACTATGCTCCAAAATATGGAAAGAACTGTCAATGGGTTATAGTTTCAAACTATAAGGAAATACGGCTTTACAGGTCAAATGATATGACAGAATATCAAGTGTTTTTTTCTTGAAAAAATTAAAAGATGATTTGGAATTTAAGAAATTTATTTATATTCTTTCATTTTATGCTTTGGTAGGAACTGAAAAAGAAAAAAAGGCAAAAACAATAGAACTTTCTGAAAGAATATCAGAAAAATCAAGCTGAAATTGAAAAGAAATTTTTATAATGAATATAAAGCGATTAGATTACACATTTTTGAAAAATATGCGAAAAAAATAATCCCGCAGTAAATGAAAAATACGATAATTGAAAAAGTTCAAAAAAATTATTGGATAGGTTTTTTTGTTTATTTGTTTTTGTGAAGATAAAGGACTACTTCCCAAATGAGATTTTTTTACAAAAACTTTAGAAAAAAGGTAAAAAAACTTTGGGGATGTTTTTGAAGTTTTTTTAAAAATGCTTTGCAATTGGATAAATTTAGGAAATCTGAGAGAAAATATTTCTCATTTTAATGGAGGTCTATTTAAAAATGACGATGTTTTAGAGAGCCTTTTTGTCGATAATGAAGTTTTTGAAGAAATGAAAAAAATATCTGAATATGATTTTGACTCTGAACTGAATGAAAATATCTTGGGGCATATTTTTTTGAGCAATCTATAAGCGATATAGAGGATTTAAAAAAGAATTAAATGGGGAAGAATTTGACAAGAAAAAAAGGGAAACGTAAAAAAAGACGGTATTTTTTTACACACCAAAAATATAACAAAAATACATTGTAGAAAAATTGATAAAAAAACTGGCTTGATGACAAACGAAAAAGAGCTGGGCGAAGATAAACTTCCTGAACTTTCCGAAGCAGATTTTGAAATAAAATATAGCAGTAAAAAAAGTGATGAAAGAATTTACAGCAAAAAAATTACAAAAAGCATATAGAATTCTGGACAAAAATACAGAGAGGCTGTAAAAAAATATAAAAATTGTAGATCCAGCTTGCGGGAAGCGGAGCATTCCTAATCACAGCCTTTGAATATTTATTAAATTACAACAATTACTTAAACGATAAAAATTTTTGATTTGACAGGAACAAAAGATCTATTTTCCGATACAACAAGAGAAATTTTGCAAAATAATATTTTTTTGGAGTGGATTTGAATAAGGAAAGTGTAGAAATTACGAAATTATCATTGTGGCTAAAAAAACTGCTAATAAAAAAATAAAAACACTTGCAACACTTGAAAATAATATAAAATGTGGAAATTCATTGATTGATGATATTGAAATTGCGGGGGAATTGGCATTTAACTGGGAAAAGGAGTTTCCGCAAGTGTTTAATACAGCAAAAAAATTATCAAAAATTTCGTTGATATTGCAATTGCAAGGGGTCAAGACCCCTTGTCAGAAACAAAAATACAAGGAAAAAGATAGAAAAGTCTGGACACAAAAAAATATGGAAAAAAAGAAATATATTCAGAGGAATTGTTATTTTCTACAATGGAATACATTAATAATAACCGAGAAAAAAACATAACCTTGAGCCATACTGCAAAGAAATAAAAAGTTATTGAGAAAGAAATTGTAATACCATTACCTAAAGCCTTAGCGAATATCAAAAAAACCTCAAAATGTACAAGGACATGAATTACATAATAATAAAACTGAAAAAAATAATTGATAAAAATTTAATGACACTGTCTGAAGCAAGGGGTCTTGACCCCTTGTCAAATATAAAAATATATCATATAACCACTGCACTACACAATAGCCGAATATCAGAGCGTATGATAAAAATATAAAGTGAATAAAAAGTAACGATATTCAACTATTAACTTCAAAGGAAGAATTATTAATAACAAAAAGTAATCGCAAAAAAATAAGATTAGATGATAATTTAAAGATACTGGCATACAATATATGTCAAGACCATATTCACTTATTAATAATATCTGAAGAAAATAATATTGAAAAAATACTGTAAAAAAATAAAAATCATTGACAGCACGGAAACTAAATCAATATAGAGAAAAATTTAGCGAAAAAATAATAATATGGCATACGAAAAACTTTTAATAACAACAACAATAGTAAAAATTTATCAAAATCTTATTGATGCCACAAGGGGTCAAGACCCCTTGTCAGGATTTGATGTTGTGGTTGGAAATCCGCCGTATGTGAGAGTGCAAGGGTTAAAAAGAAAATTATCTTGAACAAACAAAAATATTATGAAAAATTATGTTTCAGCAACAGGCTCATACGATATTTATGCCTTGTTTATGGAAAAAGGATTTAAATTGATAAATAAAAAAAGGGTTAGTATCATTTATATTGCCACATAAATTTTTAATAACAGATTTTGGTTCTGGAATAAGAAAAATTTTTGTAGAGAAAAGAGCTGTCGAAAGTTTGTTACATTTTGGATCTGAACTTGTATTTTCTGAAAGCGTCTACATATACTTGTATTGTAACATTAAGCAAAAAAATAAAGAAAAAAATTCTATTTAAAAAAGTAAATCCGAATAAAATATCAGAAATTTTTTTAAATGGGATAAAATGGATTATAATTTGCTGAGTAATAAAAAAACTGGGATTTACAATCTGAAAGAAATATACAATTTAATTAAAAAAGTTAAAGAAACAACCTTACACAGTCGAAGAAGTTTTCAAAAAGTATATTTCAAGGAATAGCAACAAGTTTAGACGATGTTTATGTTTTTGAAGGAAAAAGAAGAAGGAAATATAATTAAAGGTTATAATAAAAAATTTGATTATGAATTTGAAATTGAGAAGGAGTTAGTGAAGCCAATATTAGGCGGAAAAGAAGTTTCAAAAATATTGTAATATGAAAAATAAAAAAATTATGTTCTATTTCCTTATCACAGAATTAATAATAAAATGGAGATTGTAGACATAAAAATATATTGAAAATAACTTACCATTAACCAAGAAATACTTGGAAAAATTTTTGAGAAAGAAATAAAAAGGAAGAGAAAAAGGGAAAAATGTCAAATAGACAAGATTGGTATGCCTATATTTATCCAAAAAAATCTTGATAAATTTGATAGTTCAAAAAAATAATGACACGAGAAATTTCGTTAGGATGTAACATGACTTATGATAGCGAAGGAAAAAAATTTATCATAATACTAAAGTTTATTCTTTTGTGAAAAAATAAGAAATTTAATGTAGACGATAAATTTTATCTAGCCTTATTAAATTCGAAAGTTATGTGGTTTTTTTATTAAAAAAATACAGGTTCTGAATATTCAGGTGGATATTATGTATTTAAAACAAATTACTTAAAACCATTTCCATTACCAGAAATTCCTGATAATGCAGAGATGTTTATCGAAAAAGCTGATAAAAATGTTATTTTTTTAAACAAAAAAACCTTCAAGAATTATCCCAAAAATTCCAAAGACTATTAACTAGAAAAATTTGAATTAGAAAAATTATCGACAAAAATTACAAGACTGGTATTTACTCGACTTTTCAGAATTTATAAAAAGAATTGAAAAAAAGCGAAAAATAAAATTATCCTTAAAAAGAAGAAATAGAATGGGAAGAAATATTTTTTTAGAGAAGAAAGAAGAGGCTGAGAAAGTAAAAAAATGAGATTGAAATGACGGATAATGAGATTGATGGGATGGTTTATGAGCTATATGGGTTGAGTGAGGAGGAAGTTAAAATAATTGAGAAAAACTTAAATAATTTAATTTATGAGAAAGGAGTGACCACAAATGAAAATAAAAAAATCTTCACATAGAAGAATATAACGGACTTGAAAAATTTAGATATAAATTTTGAGTCAGAAGGAAAAGTTTTGGATTTGATAGTTCTGGCTGGGATTAATGGGAGTGGTAAAACTAGAGTTTTGGAAAGTATTCGTTATTGGTTTGAAATGTTTAGAAGCAAAGCTGTTAATGTGGAATTATTTTATGAAGAGAATGAAAGAGAAGTTTTGGAAAGTCTTATGAATAGTGAAGGATTGACAGAAGTTGAAAAAGAAGCACAAAAAGGATATTGAATTTACAGATTGCTTGAAAAAAATATAAAATTTTTATAACTATGATTACAGACACAATAAAACAGAAAATCAAAATTATAATTCAAAAATAATAGCAGAAGTTTTGGAAAATTAAAAATATTTCCCAAAAATAATTTATGTTCCAACTGAGATTAATTTTGAAGAAATTAAAAAAAGCTCAAACAAATTTAAAAAGAATATAGTTTTATTAATATTGTAGATTCATACGAAATTAAGGATATTCCGTCCTATATTGCAACTCGGATTTCTAAAGTTGCGAATGAAGAGGAAGATTTGACAATGGGACAAGTCAGAAAAAAAGTTTTTGAGGAAATTAATGGGATTTTTGAAATTTTAGAGTTGGATGTGAAACTTTCAGAAATATCGAAAGATGAGAATAGTATGCCGATTTTTACAGATTCTAGTGGAAAAAAATTTGGGATAAATGAACTTTCTTCTGGAGAAAAAGCAGTTATTTTTACGGACTTTGGCGATAAAAAATGCTGGAGCCTGAAAATTCCATAATTATGATTGATGAACCAGAACTTTCATTACATCCAAAGTGGCAACAAAAAAATTATTGATGTTTATAAAAAAATTGGTAAAAATAATCAGATAATTTTGGCAACACATTCTCCGCATATTTTAGGAAGTGTGGAAAAAGAAAAATATAATTTTTGTTAGTAAAAAAATAAGAATGGTGCTGTGGGAAGTTAGAACTGGAGAAAATTTTGGAAATTCGTATGGACAGACTATGGAAAGAATACTGGAAGATATAATGGGGCTTGAAACAGATAGAAATCTAGTGTGTACGAACTGCTTAATCAAGTAAAAAGAAATGGTTAAAAACGATAATTATGAAAGTTTTGAATTTGAAAGAAAATACAGTAAAATAAAAGATATTCTAGGAGAAGATGATAGAGATTTATTTTTAGTGGATATGGATTTGCAAATAAAAAGGGGAGAAAAAAATGCTGAAAAATAGATAAAAAACGATGAGCCAAAATTTTTTTGCGGAATTTAAAAAGAAAAGTAATCCGAAAAAGCTGGAAAGATTTTTGATTTTTGAAATAAAGGGCAAACTAAAAGAGTATATGCTTGAAAATGAGCAGAAAATAGATGGAAATTATTTTTTTGTCCTTATTGTGAAAGACAGATTTCTGTTGAGAAAAAGTCAAATTGAGCATATAAAACCTAAAGACAAATTTCCAAAGTTGTTTCATAATTACAGTAATTTTTGACTGGTTGTCTTGAAAAATCAAACTTGTGGTTCAACAAAAAGGGAACAAATGGAATGATAAATTTGTGAATCCAGTTGAATATAATCCTAGAGATTATTTTGAATATAGTATTAGTACAGGCGAAATAATTCCAAAATATGAAAAATGGAATAGAGTATGAAATGGCAATGAAAAACAATAGAAATTTTAAATTTGAATCAAAAATTATGTGAAAGCAGAAAAAGTTTTATTTATCAAAATTCTTCAAGAAAAAGAAGGGAAAATAGTAATTAATATTGAAAATTTAAAAATATATAACAAAATTTCCTACGCTAAAAGAATTTCTTTTTAAAAAAATTTAAAAATCTGCAACTGAAAAATAAATAAAAACGGAGAGAAAAAAATGAATGAAAATTTAGTAAAGAATTTTTATATTCTAAGTTTTAGTTATAAAAAAATTTGAGTTTGGAAGAAAGGGAAAAGTTTGTAAAAGAGGGGTATCGGCATATTTTGAGCGAGTATATGGATAAAATGGTTATAAAAGGATATGTTGTTGTTGAAACTTGCTTGAGAATAGAGCTTTTATTTGGATGTTTACAAGGAATTTGAGGTTGAGAAACTGAAAAGAGATTTTAAGATTGAGAAGATGAAAGTTTACAAAGGGAGTGAGGCAGTGCATTATTTACTGCGGGTGATTTGTGGGCTGGATTCAATAATAAAGGGAGAAGATCAGATTCTTGTACAGCTTAAAAAAGCATATTTTGACGCTCTTGACAAAAATATTACGTCTTCTTTTTTGAATATAATGTTTAATCAGGCGATAGAAACTGGGAAAAGATTTAGGACGGAAAGCAAGATAAATGAAAAAAATATTTCACTTGATTCGATAGCTGTAAAATTTATAAGAACAAAATTTGCGAGCCTTGAAAAATAAAAATATTTGTAATTGGAGTGGGAGATTTGAGCCAGTCAATTCTTGCACTTCTTCACAAAATGAATAATTGCCATTTGACAATGACAAATAGAAGTTTACGACGATCAATTGAATTGCAGAAAGTGTATCCAGATGTTCAAACTGCAGAATTTAATGAGAAATATAATGTTATAAAAATATGGACATTGTAATAAGTGCCACTTCTGCACTCATATTTGATTCTTGAAACAGCGAAAATTCAAAAATATTTTTGAATGATGGAAAAACGATTTTTTTCCTTGATTTAGTTGTTCCTAGAGATATTGAAACAAGTATTGGAGAGTTTGAAAATGCTTCGCTTTATCATTTGGAGGATATTTGGGATGAATATAATAAAAAATGTGGAAAAAAACGGGATGAAATTGTAGAAAAATATTCTTACATTATTGAGGAGCAGTTGAAAAATAGCGGAAAAAAACTTGAAAAAAAGAAGAAAATATACAAATCAGAAAAAAATATTGAGATAGGTGAAAATGGATGAAATCGAATAAAATAATTATTGGAACGAGAGGAAGCATTTTGGCACTTGCACAAGCGGAAAAAGTGAAGGAAATGCTTATTAACAAATATGATGAATTAAGAAGTGTGGAGAATTTTTGTGAAATTGAAGGATTTGATAAAAAAAATCCACTGGAAATAGAACTGAAAGTTATAGTTACAAAGGGAGATAAAGATTTAAGGGACTTTACAAAAATAAAAGGAACTACGCAAAAGGACTTGTTTGTGAAGGAAATCGAAAAAGGAAATGCTGGAAAAATAAAAATAGATTTGGCGGTGCATTCGTTAAAGGATATGCCACAGAATACTCCAGAAGGGCTTTTGAATGCATGTTTTCCAATGAGGGAAGACAACCGTGATGTGCTTGTTTCAAAAAACGGGAAAAAATTAAAAGAACTTGATGAAAATTCTGTAATCGGGACAGGAAGCATAAGACGGGAAAAGGAGCTTTTGAATTTGCGAAATGATGTAAAAATAAAAGCAATTCGTGGAAATATTCACACAAGGCTGAAAAAAACTTGATGATGGGGGAATATGATGCGATTGTACTGGCTGCGGCTGGATTAAAAAGAGTTGGGCTGGAAAACAGAATTACTGAATATTTTGATACAGATTCATTTATGCCAGCACCAGGACAAGGGATTTTTGTGTATTCAATGCAGGGAAAATGATAATAAAAATACAACATCTTCTGAAAATTATAAATGATGATGAAGTTACGATAATGTGTAAAGCTGAAAGAGAATTTTCAAAAAAATTTTTGATGGAGGATGCTCATACTCCGATAGGCTGTTCATCGGTTATTGAAGGAAATACATTAAAATTAAAGGGAATGTTTAATGATAACGGAATCAGAATATTTAAAGAAGTTGAAGGAAATAGAGAAAATCCAAAGGAAACTGCACAAAAATTGGCTGAAGAAATAAAAAAAGAGGAGATGAAAAATGAGAAAAAGGTAAAGTTTATATTGCAGGAGCAGGCTGTGGAGACGAGGAACTTATAACTTTAAAATTGAAAAACGTGATAGAAAAAGCGGACTGCATTGTTTATGACAGACTTGTAAATGAAAATATCTTACAGTATGCAAAGTCTGATGTGGAAATGATTTATATGGGGAAAGAAAATACTGCTGGAGGAAAATTACAGGCAGAAATAAATAAAAAATTAGTAGAAAAAGGGAAAGAAGGACTTGCGGTTCTAAGATTAAAAGGAGGAGATCCTTTTGTATTTGGACGAGGAGGAGAAGAAATAGAGGCTTTAGTTGCTGAAAATATAGATTTTGAGGTAATTCCAGGGATAACTTCTTCAATCGCTGTGCCAGCTTATGCTGGAATTCCTGTTACTCACAGAGGAATCAATACTTCTTTTCATGTGTTTACTGGACATACGCAATTTAATGGAATAGAACTTGATTTTCCAGTTATTGCAAAATTGGAAGGAACTTTGGTTTTTTTAATGGGATTAAGCAATCTTGAAAAAATAGCAGAAAACTTGATAAATAACGGAAAAAATCCAAAAACACCTGTTGCAATAATAAAAGAGGGAACAACGACAAGACAGAAAACTTACACAGGAACATTGGAAACAATAGTAAATACAGTAAAAGAGCATAATGTAAAAATCACCTGCCATCATTTTAATTGAGAAGTAGTAAATTTACGGGAAAAAATGAAATGGTTTGAGAATAAGTCGTTATTTGGGAAAAATATTCTTGTTACAAGAAATAGGGAAAAACAAGGAAATATTTCAAATAAAATAAATGAACTTGGCGGACAGGCTTTGAGCCTTCCATTTATTAATATAGAGTATGTCGATTTTTGAAATGCCTGATTTGAAGGAATACAGCACCCTTCTATTTAACAGCATAAATTCTGTTATTGGATTTATGAGAAAAAGTAAAGGATATTCGTACTTTAGGAAATGTTAAAATAGGTGTAGTGGGGAGAAAAACTGTTGAAGAAATTGAAAAATATAAAAATAATTCCAGATTTTTATCCAGAAGAATACACGGTAGAAAGACTGGCTAGCGAAAGTGTGAATTTTACTAAGGAAGGAGAAAAAAATACTGTTTATAGTATCTGATATTTCTCCAGTAAATGATATTCAGATTTATACAACTGAAATTATGAAAAACTTGTAGTTTATAAAACTCAGAAAGTCGAAGTGGAAAAGGAAAAAGCAGAAAAATACATAAAAGAAAGTGACATTTTAATGTTTTTAAGCTCTTCAACCTTTAAAGCCTTTTGCTGATAGCATAAACTTGAGTGAAAAATGAGGAAATAAAAAGAACTTCTGAAAAATAAAATTATAGCCTCAATTGGTCCTGTTACTACAAAAACTATTGAAAAATATGGATTAAAAAGTAGAGATAGAGCCGAAAAATATACGGAGGAAGGGTGTTTCAAGAAATATTGAAATTTGTTAATAATTAAAGTTTTTATACAAATTACTATCTTTTTAAATTTTGATATTGTTAATTTAAATTAAAAACTATAAAAGCTCTAATCAACAAGGATTAGAGCATTCTTTTTCTAATTTTTAAAATTCCATAATTGTTTTTATTAGGCTGTGTCTGAAAAACTCGAAATCTATGTTATTTTTTTAATGTTTTTATTTTATAAATTATACAAATCACGATAAAAATCAGTGTTTATTATTTTTGATTTTGGAAAAATTTGTTAAAATTCATCATTTCGATAGTTTTCAGACACGCCCTATTATTATTTTATTTTCATTTCATTAATTTTCCACGCACAGGAAAAATTGCACTAATAGCGACTTAGTATACGGATGCTTTGCTTTTTCAGAAATTTGTCCGCCTTCTATTACTTCCACCACATCTCCGTGATACATTACTACAATTTCGTGTGCAAAAGATTCTATTAATGCTATGTCATGACATATAAAAATCATTGTTATGTTTTTCTTTTTGTAATTTTACAAGAAGTTCCACTATGTTTTTTGAATGGAAACATCAAGGGCGGAAGTTGCCTCATCACATATAAAGTATCTCTGGCTCAAGCGAAATTGCTCTTGTGATTCCAAGCCTTTGTCTTTGCCCACCACTCATATTTTGTGGATACTGTTACAAATTCCTCGGGCAAGTCAACCATTTTTGAAGTTCTGCCGCTTTTGCTTTCTTTCTGACTTTTTCAATCTTCCTATAGTTCATCAAAGGTTCTGTCAAGAAATTTGCATAACGTTCATTTTTGGATTGAAAGCTGACCATGGATCTTGAAAGACTATCTGGATATTTTGTCTATTTTCCACACTTCCTGTTTTGTAAACTGCTTATATCCTTCCGTGATACAAAATCTCTCCAGGGAGTTAGCTTTTCCAAATCCATAGCATATTTACAAGTGTTGTTTTCCCCGATCCTGATTCTCAACTATTCCCAAAGTTTTTCCTTTATGAATTTTTCAAATTTACGTTGTTACAAGCTACTACTTTTTATCATTTGATTTTCATAAATTTTTGTAAGGTTTTTGTTTCAAAATTACATCATTAATATTAGACAAGCCTTTCACCTCCAATTTCAGGCACAGCTGCTAGAAGTTTTTGTGTAGTCACTTTTTGGATTTTTCTATAACTTCGTTTTATTACCTGCATCAACGATTTTTCCATTCTGCATAACAATTATTTTTTATCTGAAATATATGCGGCAACTCCCAGATTGTGGGTTACCATTATGATAGAAGTGTCAAAATCTGAGGTCCATTATTTCCTTCACTATTTGAGCCTGTGTTATAACATCTAATGCACTTGTAGGCTCATCTCCCAAAAATAATTTTTGGATGAAAAGTAAGCGCCATTGCTATTCCTACACGCTGTTTCATTCCACCTGACAGCTGGTGCGGATAGCTTTTTCATAATGATTTCAGGATCTGGCAAGTTTACTTTGGAAAACATATCTTTTTGCTTTTTCTTCCAGCTTCTTTTGTTGACATTTTTGGAATGTGTCTGAGATGTATTCGACAAACTGTTTTTCCTATTTTTCTTATTGGATTAAGAGTTTCCTCCTGAATCTTGTGAAATCATAGTTATTTCAGTCCCTCGCAGTTCCCTCCATTGATTAAAGGCTTTTTACTGAGCATTGATTCTCCGTTATAAATTATATCGCCTGAAATTATTTTTCCTCCATTTGGCAATAGTCCCAAAATAGAAGAAAAGAACAGTAGATTTTCACCACCGCTTTCTCCCACAATTATTATTATTTCACCTTTTTCAATGAAAGAAAAATTTTTCAACTACTGGAGCCTTATCTCCATACTGAATTGTCAAATCTTTTTATCTCCAACATAAATTCCTCCTTAATTAGCTTTTTGCTACATCTTTTTGTTATCCAGTAGTAATCCATTGGATACATTTTAAGCCCTGTTACCACTTTGTTGCTGTCAAAGGAATGTAGTTTCATATCAAAGAATAATGTCGCCGCATCGTTCATTGTCATTAACTGCTGTATTTTACAACAAGATCTTTTTCTCTTAGCTTTATCAAATTCTTTTGATAACTCATCTAACATTTTATCAACTTCAGGATTTGAATAACCTGTTTTGTTTTGTTTCTGCTTTGCTATACCAGTTTTCTATGTAAAGTATTTTTCAGGACCCTCTCAGTGTTTGCAGCAAGTACGTTCCAAGTAACATATCAAAGTTTCGAGATCGTCTCTCATACTCAAAAACTGTTTCATAGCTTACAGGTTTTAAAGTAACTTTTATACCAATTTCCTTCATATCAGTTTGGAATGCCTGAGCATAAATTTTGAATTCTTCTCTACTTGTATAAATTACAAAGTTCAAGTCAATATGATCCATCAGGACGTTCTACAAACCCATCTCCATCCACATCTTTTATATCCCTGCATCTGCTAATATTTTTCTAGCACTTTCACGGTTATAGGCATTTTCATCTTTTAATTCATTAAATCCGTAGTCCAATGTTGGAGAACTGGTGCTTTTCCTGGAGTTGCTCCACCTTGTAACTCAAAGTTTGTGTATAGTTTTTCTCTAGTTTGCACCTCTTATTATTGCTTCTCTCAATGCTTTGTCTTTCAATCCTTTTTGTTTGATTCATAAATGCATAAGTTGATCTTAATGATTTCAATTCGTTTATTACAATATTTTTATCTCCTTCAAAATCGAGCTTTATTAGTAACTTTCAAGTTGTATGCCAACATCAATTTCTCCTGATTTTAGAGATAATGCTCTTGTATTTTGATCATTTATATCTTTAAATGTTACTTTTGCCAATTTTGACTTTTCCATTCCAGTAATTTTCATTTCTTACAACAACTGTCTGTTCACCAGGCTTAAATTCTTGTACAACAAACGGTCCTGTAGATATTGGCCCTTTTTGAGCAGAATTCATCTGTATTAACTGACGTATCAACTATTAAGAACAACGGATCTGCCAATGATTCAGGCAATATTGCTACAGGCTCTTTGTTTTTATTTTTCAATTCTTGTCCACTAGCTTCTATTGAAGCATATTTAAAGAATGATTCTGCTCTTTTATTTTTAGCAAATACTCTTTCTATTGATTTTTACTGCCTCTGCTGTCAATGGATGTCCATTTGGAAAAGTTACTCCATCTCTTATCTTGAAAGTCCATTCTAATTTATCATCACTTAATTTCCAGTTTTCAGCAAGCAATGGCTGCAAGTTACCTTTTTCATCAAAAATTGTCAAGTTCTCTCCAACACCATAACGAGTTACAACCCAGCTAAAATGCTGATCTGGGCTCAAGCGCGTATCTGCAAACGAAGTTACTCAACTACAAGTTCATTTGGATTAGTTTTACTTTTTCCAGAACCACCTTTTCCACCACATGCTACAAGCAGCATCAACACTGCCAAAATTAAAATTAAAAATTTACTTTTACGATTTTTCAACATTCTTTTCTCCCTATTATATTTTTATTTTTTGTTACTTTTTATAATTATTCACTTTTACATCAACCAAATCTCTTACTGAATCTCCCAGCATATTGAATATAATTACAACAATTACTATTGCTAATCCTGGATACATCATCATCAAGGAGCTCTGCTAAGTGTTGTTCTACCTTCGTTAAGCATTGCTCCCCACTCTGGTGTTGGAGGTTGTGCTCCAAATCTAAAATAAGAAAGTGCTGCTATTTCCAGCATTAATGTTCCCATATCTGAAACCGCTGTTACTATCATCGTTGTAATCATATTTGGAATTATATATTTAAATATTATTGAGTAATCCCTGCTTCCTGTTATTTTTGCCGCTTCCACATACAGTTCCTGTTTTATTTTAAGAACCATACTTCTTGCAAGCCTCGCATATTTTGTCCAAGTAACTGCCGCTATTGCTATAATTGAATTTTTCACACTCGGATTTAAAAATGTCCAGCTATCGCTATGGCGAAGGGATTAATCCTGGAAATGCAGTCATCATATCTCCAAGTCTCATTATCACCGTATCAACAATTTCCTCACATCCTGCAAGTACTCCAGTATCGTTCCTACAGCAAAAAATTATGAACATCAAAGTCAAAGTCATAAATATCGGTATCTTGAACCATATATAATTCTTGAAAACAAATCTCTCTCCAAGCTGATCCGTTCCAAAAATATACTGTTTTGATGGTCGCAGCAAACTTGGACCTAGTGTTTAAAAAGGATCATTTGGCACTATAAATGGTGCAAAAATTGCAATTAATACCACAATGACTGCAAGTGCCAGAAATATTTTCGAGTTGTGTATCTATAAATTTCAATTTGTCAGTTTACAATTACCTCCTCAACTCTTGCATCCAGATATTTGTCGAAATATCAGCTGCGATGTTTACTATCAGGGTACAAGAATGCAATTATTAGCACATGAAAGACTGAATTAGTGGATAATCCTGAGCTGATATTGCTTTTTACTGCCATTCTTCCATTCCTGGCCAGTTATAAACTATTTCTACAACTGCAGTTTCCCACCCAAAAGGCTTCCTAATGAAAGTCCTAGAAGCGTTATTATAGGCAGCATTGCATTGGGCAATACATGTTTCCACAAAATATCACGTTCTTTTATTCCCCTCATTCTAGCTCCTGTTGCACTAACTTTTTGTTTAACTCTTCAAGAAATATGTGCCTTATTTGCCGTATATATTTTGCAGACATTGCTATCGCTATCGTTAATGCAGGTAAAATCATTGAACCAAAATCAGCATTTCCACCTGAAACTGATACAGAGTCCAAGCTGCTCCCAAAGTATACTCATACTAGCCCTAACCAAAAACTTGCACGAGACATTCCCATGAATGTCATCATTCTTATTAAATAATCCTGCACCATTTATTTTCTTTTACAGCGCAAGTATTCCAGTCGGTATCGAAATTACACGCATTAAAAACAGTGCCATAAACGAAAGGGACAATGCCAGAGATAAATGCCTGCCTATCTTCTGAATTACTGGGACTCTTAACGAATGAGATTTTTCCAAAATCACCTTGCAGAACTCAAAATAGCCATTTCCAGTACTGGATGTAAAAAAGGCTTATCAAGTCCAAGTTCAGCTCTTGTCTGTGCTAAAAAGCTCAGGTGTTGGAAGATGTCCGCATTCTGTAAGCATAACTTGGGCAGGATCTCTGGCGAAATATACATTAAACAGAATGTAAAAACTTATTCGAAAAAGCACAACTAATATTTGTATCAAGTATTTTATTAATTTTTGTTATCTTTTCATTATTTTATAGTGAGTTAATCACATCTCCTTTACTTTTTCAATAAATATCCAACCGAGAAAAAGTTGAACTGAATTTCATATATTAAGACAGACGAATACCAGTATATAATAATCATCTACAATATATTAAATTTTCCTTCCCGAAAAATGTAATCTTATATAGGCAGTCTCCTGACTAACTTCATCCTACTCATATCCTTCCGAAATATTTTATATTCAGTGGCTTTGCATATTTTCGTCAGTTTCACAGTAGAGGTGGCTGTATCAGATTTTAACCGATTTCCTTTATTAAGTTTGTAAAACACCTATAAGTTTTATTATAAATATTTTTATTGATTCCTTATTTTTGTATGTTAATAGACTTCCTGAGATTTATCCATAAACATATTATGTATAATTTATATTCTCCCATTCAGCACTAGAACAGGTGTTACTTCATAGCCTTCATTTTGCAGAATTGTCTTCCACAGAATCTTCCTCATCAGAAGCCATATCATTTTAAGTATGATCTCCTGCGACTATCATAGAAGCTGGGTCTTTAACAATATTTTGCTAAATCCTCTTCCTTTTAATTTTTGAATAACATCTTCAATTGTCCACTTGCCCTTCAACAGTAGCTATGAAAATATTATCTTTCCCAGCCTTTGCATATTCCTCTTGAAAGCCGTTGATATGTGACTGCTCTGCAGAACTTTCAGATCACATGTCCCATAAACACAAGTAGCATCATTCCACTCTCAGTACTGTTAAACTCTTCATCATTTACAACTTTTCGAAAATCTTCGTCGGTTACTAAAAAGCGGTTTTGATATTTTTCCATATTTATCATTAAGTTTTGCATACTCAATTCCATCCAGAATATGCAGCGACATTGTTACAATCTCATCATAACCTTTATTTTTCAAAAGCCTCAGTCCTTCATTCTGATCAAATATGTCAGATTCCTTCTCACTATTTGTCTTATAACTCGATGTATAGGCTCTTTTCTACTCTTTCACTTCCATATTTGGCTTACCTTATTTTCAATCGAGATCAAGGCATTTTTGTCTCGTATCCTTATGTGATGTACCGAAACTCGTTACTAAAACTGCTTTTTCCATAAACATTTCCTTTCATTCTAAATTTATAGAAATTTTTGTCTTCTCTTTTCCATTTTCACCTAAAAGCTAAATACCTCCTTCCTTTCAGAAAAGCTATAACAATTTTACATAATTGTTCTTTACATTTGAATCCCATCAAGCTCAATCAGATCCCCAAACTAATGTAGTTATATAAGTTTAAGTTTGATAATCAAACTATTTTTCTTTATTACCTACATTATAATAATTATTGTTTTGCAACTGTAATTATTTTAATTTTAGAATTAATTTAATATTATTCCAGCAAATAAAACTAATAATGCTAAGTTCAAAGAAGCTCCCATAGTGTCTCCTGTTATCCCTCAATTTTTCTCTTTTACATTTTGCATAAAGCAAAAGTATAAATATTATTGCCAGAAGTAATATTGTCAGACCTTTTATTTTCATAATTCCAAAAGGACAATACTGCTACTATTATGATAGAAATAATAGCTTCTTTTTCCCATTCTGGTCGATGAATTCCATTACTCATTCCATTTTTCTTGCATATTCTCCAATCACTGCATTCATTGATGTTGACAATCTTGAAATTATTGGATAAAGAAGCAAATATCCAGATTTTACTTGAGAAAGAAACTACGAAACTTTGCTATAAAATATAATATAAATATTACCGTTCCATTTGTACCAATTCTTGAATCCTTCATTATTTCAAGCATCCTTTTTAGCATAACTGAAAAGTCCATCCACCGAGTATCTGCCAGCCCATCAATATGAATAAGCCCTGTTATCAAAATTTCCGCTATTATTAAAGCTATTGCAATAATTTGCCTATTTCCCGTAATCTTTCCTGTCAAAAATTTACAGCAAAAAGAAAAAACTCCTATTATTGCTCAACTAGTGGAAAATATTTTCACTGATTTTCCCAGTTTTTCTTCATCATATTCCACATTTACAGGAATTGGCAGTCTTGTCATAAATTGCATCAAAATTATAAATCCTTTTATCATATTTCTTTTCCTAAATATAGTTTCATAGTAATGCCACTTTAAAATCAGTCTCAAAGATTATGGCAATCTGATGAAATCTAGATTTTATTTAATTTTTATCATATTTTACCATAAATTTAAAAATTCACTACAAAAATTGAAATTAAATATAATGAAAACAAAATAATAAAAATTCTACTTCATTATATATTTTACTGTTTCAAAATTAAATTGATAAAATCGAATAATCTCAACTCTTTAATTTAAATTCAAACAAGTTTTTCTAGTTTTATCCTATACTAGCTCTTTTATTACTTCCAATGCTTTTTCATAATCTGGATGTTCTCCAACTTCAGGAACATATTCCACATATCTTATGATTCCATCTTTATCCACAATAACTGTTCCACGTGATAATAATCTCAGTTCCTTTATTACAAATCCATATTTTGTCCCAAAAATCCAGCTCTTTATGGTCTAGAGTTGTCAAAGCATTTTTAATTCCTTTATCTGCGCAATATCTTCAGAGTGCAAACGGCAGGTCAGCTGAAATATACGTAATCACATCATCTCAAAATTTGCCTTCCTGATTAAATCTTGACGGTTGTAATGCACACACACCTGTATCTACTGATGGAAATACCGCAGATTTAGCAACTTTTCCTTTATAGTCTGGGCAATTTTACTTCTTTCAGCTCTGCGACACAAACTGTAAAATCAGGTGCTACATCTCCTGCGCTCACTTCGTTTTCCTACAAGGTTACAGGATTTCCTTTAAATGTTACTTTATTTTATTTCTGACATATTTACATCTCCTTTTTTCTTTTTGCAATTCTAACATATTTAAAATTATTTGTATAGATATTTGTATATCAAATAAATAAAATTATACGATAAAAACTACTTTTACACCTATAAAATTAAAACTTTCTTCTAAATTTCATTCCAAATAACATTATGTTATATTTCACATATTTAAATTTATTTTACAGGAATTTACTAATAATGTGTAAATACATAAATGTATTAGAAAAATACATATAATGTTAAAAATTTGTATAAATTACAAGATTATTATTTTTATAGTAAAACAACTTCAAAATCATAACTATTTTACTACAAATTCAAATTGTTTTTAATAGCTTGAATATTATTTGACTACATTAATATAAAACTTAAATATTATTATGACTGATTTGAAAAATCGAAAGATAGAGAGAATAGGTGAGAGTTACTTACACTGTCCCGACCGTGACTATATTTTACAGTTTTAAGTCGGATAACTATCCATAATAATTATTCATTAAGTGACTACGGCAGATGGTTAGATGAAATCCTAAAATTATTTAGTCTAAAATCAGTATTTTTCAACCGTTTGTCTTAAGAAACGGTTTTTATTTCACGAGTAATAGCAAAAATAATAAAAATATAAAATAGAAGGAGAGAAAAGACGAAGAAAATTCATTCAAAACGATTATCGTCATGTTGATGATGGGACATTTGTTTGCGCCAGCCAAAGCAAAAAGAATGCAGCAGGAAAAACAGAAAAATCTGGTAAAATTACATTTGGCATTTAATCAGGGATCACTGGTAACTTAAATCCTCACGATGATACTTGCCAAAGCCAGTTTATCCCACAGGATATGGTTTACGACGGTCTTGTTTCTTATGGAAAATGGAGAAATTAAGCCAATGCTGGCAGAGATCTTGGGATATTTCCAAAGATGGAAAAACTTATACTTTTAAATTAAGAAAAATATACAAATTCTCAGACGGTTCAGATTTTAATGCAAAAAATGTTGTAAAAACACTTTTGATACTGTCTTTTCTAAAGAAAATAAATCAAATCCTCATGGTTTGCATTTTACTAATCCATTTGAAATCATACAGAACCAGTTGACGACTATACATTTGAAATAGTTTGTAGATACAGCTTATACTGCAACATTATATGACTTGTAATGATCCGTCCTATACGTTTTCTTGAGATACTGGATTTCCTGACAATGGAGATACTTCAAGGAATCACCTATAGGAACAAGGGCTTGGGTATTAAAAGAGAACACAAAACAATGAATATTCAGTTTTGTGAAATGAATATTACTGGGGAAAAACCTGCCCGCTGCAAGTTGTAATAAAAAGCTATTCCTGATGGTGAAACACTTGCACTTCAATTTGAATCAGGTGATATTGACTTGATCTGTGAAACGGTTTCAATCAGCCTAGATGGATTTGAAACATACAGACAAGATAAAAATACACTACTGCACTTCTGAACCAATGTCTACAAAATGATCTTCAGTAAACTACTGACCCTATTTTAAATCTAAAAGTCAGAGCGTTAGAGAATCACCTTTAGTCAGACAAGCAAAGTATCATATATATATTTGGTGGTATCGAAAAACCCTGCTAGTACAATTTTTGCAAATAGTACCTCGCTAGAATATAGAACTTGCAAAAATATAATTTTGACTTGGCAAAAAGCACAGGCATTGCTTGATGAGGCAGGATGGAGGTTTGACCAGTATGAGGAGAAAAGATGGTATGATTCTATCTTTCCCTTACATCAGTTCTAAAGTTACAGATAAAAAGTATGGGAGAATACATTCAGGAGAATGGAGAGTGGTATCAAGTTGACTTAAAAGCAATGAGAGAGAGCATGCTGGGAAAATGCAACTGCAAAAATTATGACTTAATGTCTGACTATTCATGGGGTGCCTTGGATCCACACCACTTATGCAATGGCTGACGATTCAGTTAACGGAACAAACCTGCTACGCTGCACAACTAGGTTTACCTGTAAGCTGGCTAGGAACGAAAACTATCAGAGCTTTATTAATGGTGAACTGATCAAATAAAGATTAAACAGAAAGTGTACAAAATATGTCATTAACTACTTTACAAAGAGCAAGCTGCATATATTCCAAATCAGTTGATCAGGCTACTAAGCGTTTATGGAACTGAGGGGAACTGGGAGGCGTGAAATTTATGCTGCAAAAGAGGCAGGCTCCCTGATGGACAACAGTAAAAGTAAAATAAATTACAAATATTGAAATAATAAAACCTCTTTCAGCTGAACTCAAATTTACAACTGCTTTAGCCATGCTAAACTACATTTTAAAAATAGAATAATTAGTTTGTTTTCATAACAGGGGTCTTGACCCCTTGCTATTTATAACAAAACCATTATTTTAACAAAAATACGTTCGATTTTAAAGAGGTTGAATATATTCAATTTTAAAGGGATGATTTTGTGATAAAAATTAATGTATCGTATTTCTTTCGATCTTTCTGGCAATATCAGTTATTACATTTTTCTTGTAAAACTGTCCCGAGATCCTGCCAAGAGTATTTAAAGAGCATCACATGTAAAGGCATAACCACAGAAACATTAGCGGCAGCCAGAAAAATCTGGGACTGGACAAGCCTTTTGCACATTCAGTAGTTTTAACTGGCTCACAGACATAGTAAGGTGATTTTTGGAACATCATATACACAGCTCCTGTTACAGAACTTGTAACGAAAGCTATTGTTCCAACTTTTCAACATGGGACTTTCTCATTTTATAATTTTGATTATATTATCCCCTTTATTGGGGAGTCCTAGAGTGCAATTAAAAAGAAATACAGCTTTTGACTACATGTCAGTTTTGCATCCTACACAGGAGTATCTCTTCCTACTTTCTGGCTGGGCTATATATGCTGATTATCTGCTTTTCAGTTTCACTAAAAATCCTGCCTGTTTTCAGGAGAGCGACTGGATTTTTATATTGCCCTGCATAGAACTTGTACTGCCTTTAATTGCACAGACAACTTTTTATGAAAAAATATACTTGAAGAAATGGAAAAAGCTCACGTTGAAAATGCTATTATTCAGGGCGTTTTCCATAATTCATAACCATTTACTAAAAATACATCTATTCAATTATTACTGTTCTAAGTTCAAATATTATGTATTTACTGACAGAAGTGTATTAATTGAAGGAAAATTTTTGCTTGGCCGGTGTTGGAAAAACTGTTCACAGCAGCTGTAAACCAGGAGATTTCCACTAGAGATTCGGATGCTGCTCTTATTTCTTTTGGAATAATGTCTGTTGTGTAAATGAATTTACTCAAATACTTGTAAAATATATGGATCGAGATTAAGAATAAAAGAAAAATCCAAAACTGGAGGTGTATTATAATTATGAGAAAATTATTTTATTTCTCAGTATCATTACTTGCTGTATTAATTTTCATTGCTATTTTTGCACCTTTAGCTTGCTCCTTATGATCCGCAGTTCACCGTATTTCACCACAAAACTGCAGCTTTCGAGCAAAATTCATAAGCACTGGGAACAGATCATATAGGAGGATGTTCTTTCAAGATTAATCTACGGAACAAGGGCTGTCACTTATGATTTCCAGCCCTAGTACAGTTGTTACTTTATGCCGCTTTCCTACTAGAATTTTAGCAGGCTGGTTTGGGAAACTAGATAAAAATATTTTTATGGATTGTAAATGTCTTCATGGCTTTCCCAGTTTTTCTTTTGTCAATAGCATTTTGTCGGCATTTTAGGACAAGGAATAGGAAATATTATAATTGTAAGCACTGTTGAATGGATTTACTATTCAAAAATTTTTAAAATACAGTTTCTAGCGTCAAACAGCAAGAGTATGTTCAGGCAGCACAGGCAATTGGGGCTTCACCCTTTTTCATAATAAAGAAAACATATTCTTCCTTTTGTTTTCAAGCCTGTCTTAATTGCAGCGTTAATGAATATTGGAAATATAATTTTAATGATTTCAGGATTTTCCTTTTTAGGAATAGGGTACATGAAACACTTTATATCCGAATGAGAATGATGCTAAACGACGCAAAACCTTACTCAGACGAATTCAGGGCTGGTGCTGTATCAGGACTTGCTATCTTCATAACAGTTTTTAACATTTACGCCTGTTAGGTGGAAAGCTTTTTGACAATAAAGGAATTAAAAATTATGGATTAAATCTCGCTACTAAAAGTTAGTAATAATAACAAAAACGATACTAAATAACATTTCACTTTTACATTACCAAAGGAAACTCTCATTATCTCATCGGTGAAAGCGGTTCCAGGAAAAACAATACTTTCAGACTATTAATAGGAATAAAACACTAATGCACCAACATAGTAGGAATATATTTTTGATGAAAAGATTTATTAAAAATATCAGAAAGGAATGGAATGAATACAGAGGTAAAAATTTCATACATTTCCCAAAATCCTATGGCTATGTTTAATCCTTTTCAAAATGTGGAATCTCACGCTATGGAGCTGTTTCAAAAGCAGGCTTGGTTTTGTCAGAAAGAAAAGTGTATAGACAAAATAATTGGGAAATGAGAAAAATTAAATCTTCCAAATCCAGAAGCACTAATGAAAAATATCCATTCCAATTAAGTGGAGAATGTTACAAAAGAATAATGTTTTCAATGATGATTCAACTGGAACCTGAGCTCCTGATAGCCGACGAGCAGCCCTGACTATCAGCACTGAGTTTGCTAATCTGACCGAAAAAGAGTTCCTGAATTACTCAGAGATTACAATCTCAAATAGGGACTTATGGAGATTACTGGATTATAGCAAAGATGGAAACTTAATTGAGAAGGGATTGAGTAATGCTGATATGTGAGTCCTCAAAGTGACTACGGCCAAATCGATAATATTCAAGAAAACGCTACACGATACAAAAAGAAGGGTCGATATGGAAAAAGCTAGTAATTGAAAGTGTAAGCCAAATGACTATGATCAAAAAGCCATTTTGTCCAAAAATAAATTTATCTGTTTCACAAAAATGAATGTCTTGGTATTATGGGAGAAAGTGGTTCGGAAAAGTACATTAGCAAAAACTGCTATGGGGATTGGAATCTTTTGATGAAGGAAAATATCATATGTAATGAAATATCATATGAAAATATCAATAAGCAACATCGACAATTCATCGTAAAAATTCAGTTAGTCAAAATGCTTTTGGTGCAGTAAATCCAAAATATACAGTCGAGAAGTCTTGACTGAACCTCTAAAAATACACTATAAAAAGAAATTTCATACGAGGAAATGAGCGTGCAGAAAATAGAAAAAGTAGGACAACCCTGAATTTATGTCACAAAAAGCCATTCAACTAAGTGGAGGGCAACTACAAAGGTCTGTGTGCAAGAGCATTAATACTAGAACCTGAAATAATCATATTTGATGAATCTGTGAGCGGTCTTGATCCTCATTCAGGAGCAAATACTTGAACTGCTCGGCTCACTAGAAACTATAATTAACATATTTTATTTCTCATGATTTTGAAAGCCTGCTATTACCTATGCGACAAAATAGCTATAATAGAAAATGGAGAGATAGCCGATATTATTGAAATCGCGGTTCTCCTATCATAGTAAAAATGAACAGATAAAACATGTTTGAGAAAGGCTGTAGATTTTTATTGAAACTATTCCACATAAACTTATCTTTATTTTCCCTTCGAATAATACAAAAAGGCTGTTATCACTTTGTTTGACAATGTGAGTTGATTAACAGCCTCTATTTTATTAAGGGGTATTTATTATCTTGTTACAAGTATCTTGCCAATTTGCAGGATAAATTACATATAAAAATCTTGCAAAGTTAGGAGCACTATTTTATTTTTGAACCTTTTGAGGGATTAAAATATGCATCTCCCCTGTTTCCTAACTAACTACGTCCATCAACTATGATTTTCTAATATTCTCATCTATTACATAATCTATCTCATCATAGTTCAGTTCCCAATCAATGCAGATTCTTCCATTTCCCATAACTCCCGCAACTCAATCTTCACTTTCTTCTATTGTAAATACATCAGTTAAGAACACTTTGTCGTTAGGATTTCCAGTATCAAATCTTTCAGGTTTTTACTGGAAAATTTTTAACAACTCCTACTCACTTTTTATCGATATGTTTTTCAAATCCTCCGACTTTTCTCTTTAATTCTTCTTGTACTACTTTTCTAAGTATCTAATGTTTCTCTGTCTAAATAAATCCATTGTTCTTCCTCCCAAATTACTATATAATTTTCAGGAACGATAATCCTGTTTATTCGCTTCTTATTCAGATTAATGCTCTTGGATCTTTTGCTAAAGTCGTCAAGATTTTTCCTTTTCTTTTCATAGAAGTAAAAATTTTTGTACCTTTATATTCAAGCATAGTTATCATCTCTATACTGTCACCTGCAACTAAAATAGGATCTTTTCCACCAGTTTAGATTTTTAAATATTTTATTTATTACTTCAACTTTTTCCTAGTTTGTGCTTTTGTGGATAACCATGTGTTTGTATTCAGCTCTATATTTATTCCATTCATTTCAGACGCATTCCGATAAACGCTGTCAGGACTTAAATTATATCCATAAGATTTGTCACTTGCAGCTTTTCACTATATCTTCAGAAGGCTGAAACTATATACACTTTTTATACCATTTTCAAATTCATGAAATAAGTTAGCTGTTTTCAGGTTGAGTTCTTAACCTCTTGTATTCATGTTTTAACTTTTCAAGCTTTCACCTGTCAGCTTATCATGATTCAAGAACATATTTTTCAAGTTTATTTCCTATTCCAAAATCATTTTGCTTCTTTTGCCAATTTTGACTTCTTCCACAGTCATATTGTCAGACAGAGTAAAGAACCATGGATAAGCAATGTCATGAGAAAAACTTCCACCTATTGCTTCATAAAGTATAATTTCCCTCTAAAGTCTTTAAATTCTTCTGTAGCTTTTTATTTTTCCAAAGACATTTTTATCTTTTATATAATTATTATAAAGAGAAAGTATATCTTTTATCTAAATCATTTGCTATTTTTGTAATATTAATAACTTGCCCCTTCACATTTGAATATTCCTTGTCAAAATTATCTAATGGATATCTTTTCTATTGCCTTTGAGAAGGCAGCAGGCGTCATTTAAATCTTAAATTATCTATCTGGTATCTAAACAGATTTTCTTGAGTATCTTGATAAAATTGATGTATAATCCCAGTCAAAAACAACATAGTTTCCTTTATTCTTATTTTTCATCTATAAGTTTTGACACAGGCTAGCCTATTTTTGGGAACCCACCTTAATTCATCTAAATTAGCTATATGCTTACTAATGCCATAGTAAAAATACCAATAATCCATTAATCACATTCAATTTCATCTTTTCTCTCTTGGATAATATTATTTTATATTTTTATTTTTGCAGATTCTTTTTACAGAATAATATTTTTGCTACTAATATTTGCATTACTCCTGCCACTAATTTTTCCAGCTATCATCAGGAAAATCGTTTGAGTATATTTTTCCACCATCAAATCGAGCTGTCAAATCGTGATCTCCAAAACGAACGCCGCACTTACTGCGAGGCAATATTCCTGTAACTTTTTCCATTTTGCATCCATATCTTTTAAAATTCAAACATAGGAATATTGTTAGCTAAAGTTGCAACTAATCAGCAGCCCAGCTTCCATTCATTCCAAGTCCTTTTCCTAATACTTCCAGCGGTTTTTCCGATACTTTTCGCAATAAAATGTACTACGGATATGCTCCAGCAAATACTATTACAGTGCTAACTGTTTCCTAACCCATCTTTTATCAGAGCCATTCAGGAATTACCACGAAAATCCTGTTAATTCTTGAATTATCGCCACTTTACTAATCCTATTGTTATTATAATTACCACCGCTTGTCCAAAAACTTCAAATCCTTTTTGTCATTTTTCAGGCATAAAATTAATCCTAAAATAATTAATGTGGCAACAATTATTGACTGGTATCAAATTCACCAAAAATCAATCCTATTGGGAATCCAGCCACTAATCCACGCCTGCAAGTACTCCTAACGGTATTGTAGTAATTCAGCTAAAATTCCTTTTTGCCAAAGAAAATGACGTCATCTTTTCAATAATTCCTAATGCTACTGGTATTGTAAACACGATAGTTGGTCCCATCATCGAACCTAATATAAATGCCGCTAATCTTCCAGCTTCTGGTTTTAGCATTTTCTAATACATGAGTGGAGCTCCTCCCATATCATTTGCAAGAAGTGTTGTTGCAAACATAGCCGGATCTGCTCCTAATGCTGAATAAATTGGTCCTACTATTGGTGTTAAAGATAAAACTGGTGCTAGAAATAATCCCAGCCATGGCACCACAAGTGAACCCACTTAGCCATTATTCCTTCTTCAAATTTTTCACCATATCCCAGTTTATTTCCAAATATCTTATCTATTCTAGTGCCATAAAAATAGTCATAATTATTGTGATATATCTATTCCCATTTTACATTCCTCCCAAATTTTTCACTCAAATTTTCTATTTTAAGTGAAAATACTCAAGAATATATTATATTTTTGTTAGTTCCTATAAAATACTATTTGATTGTAAAAACTACAAATAAAATTTATATTTTAACTATAAGGTTTTTCACAAATATTTTTAGAAAATATAAATTGCCTAATCAAAATAATTATTTATTTAATCGAAATAATGTTAAAAATTTACAGGCAATTCTATTTTATATAATGATGTTTACTCATTAATAATTTAATGGATTATCTGCTATAAAATTTTACAGCTTCAGCGAACATATCACAAGCAACTTTACATGCAGATTAGCTTCCTGTCAAAAGTCCCTCCACCAAAAGTTTGTTTCTGAGGCGGTCCATAAAGATGCAACCAATCTCACATCAGCACAAGTAAACATCCAGAGCACACATTGCTTCAGTGGCGGTGCTATTAAGTAAAGCCAAGGATTCACCTTCTACAAATTCCTGCAGTTTTTGACAAATAAGTTCTGTTCTTGATAGCACGATATGCCAAAAATATGCGATGCTGTCATCATCATTGCACTTATAAACGCTACTTCATTTTCAATAAAATCAACTGCTGCGGCAAGTCCGCTTTACTTCAACGAGGGTAGGTCTGATAAAATTCCTATTACTTCCTCAAGCCAGTTTTGTATTCGCATTTGCAGCTCCACCGTAGAATGATTTTCCATAGCTACATCCACAACGGCTTTTTGTCGCTTCATCCAAAACGCAGTATATATAGCATCATCACAATCTGCCGTCAAAATCCTACTATTCTATGTTCGTTTGGCAATCCTAATTCTTTAGCCATATCACTATCTACATTCAGAATTAATCTCACACTAATACATTAGCTTTTTCAATCTATCCTTTTCATTTTTCCTCCTAAAACAGTAATTTTTATTTTTATTCTTAAATTTCAACTATTTAAATTATTTTTATAATTTCAAATCTTGTCCATTGCCTTTTGCGTCAATTATTTTTCTTGATTAATGTTGCAACGTGTGTGCTCCTGCTTCTGATGAGGAGTTCCATCACTTATGAATATTTGACACAACCGTTCTTTTGCTTCAGAAATTCCTGGGCGAGCCTTGTAGTAATGTGAAGCACTCCATACTTTCTGCAGTTGTGAAGTCCTGGACGTTCTCCGATTAATATGCACACAACTTCAGCGTTCAAGATTTCTCAACGCGATCTCCCGCTCCAACTCTTCCATATTTGATAAAGAACGGTGTACCAGTATCAATTCCATATCCTTTAAGCCCATTTAACATTTGCCAGGTATTATATTTTGGCAATTCGCTTCAATCGCATGATTGAACTTAGCCCGTCTGGCACTACTATTTGCACTGTTTGGATACATTTTTCTTCTATGATATATTCCTTCTTGCAGAAATCTACCTACAGTCAGGACGTGTAATATATATTGATCTCTACGCTTTCACATTCAGTAAGCATTTCAAATGATCCAGGATTCATCTAGAGTCTGCTTAGGAACGTCATTCGATACCACTATCTTGTGCAGCGGCGACCCGATCTGCTCTTAATCTGCTCATGAAACTTCCGTTCTCATTCTTGTTTCCGGCTCTTCCGATTCCTAGCCTGTGCAGATGTTTTTGTGTTTTAATTTCATATATTCTTTCCAGTCTTCGAAGGATTATCCACAAAGCTCGATCTTTTACATTTGTGCACCCGATATCCCTTACTTCTCCATTTTACAATGTGTGAGTTTTCACGTGGGTTTTTCATCTTGGTCACATCTAAGTGGAACTTGTGCTGACAACGTGTTTTCTTTACCATAACTGTGACAGGTGTTTTACTTTTGCTGCAAGCGTTTCCTCTATTTTATTTCACTTATTAGTCAATTACGTCTTTTTAGTTCTCTTTCACGATAACATTGGTCCTCCCTATTTTAAGAAAGGTTAAAAGCTATCTTCGCTCTATCCTGTAGTTTTCCATCTTTCATTATTCCGGGCTACTAACCATTGTTCAAAAGGGTTTTATGGGTCTTCTGTTACAGAAGTCTCTAGTGCTATATCATCGTGATAAGAAAGATGTTTGATAGTTAAAGCATGATGTCGTCTCCCGCAGGGAATAGCCATAGTAGTTTACGTCCAGCAGCTGTCGTAATGTATTTTCTCAGGTTTTCAATATCATTTTGATCCGCTTTCCTATGATGGTAGTAGCCTTGGCGTCAACTCCCATTGAAATGCCTGTAAGTTTACCGCCATACGTGATCTTCAAGTCCAGCTCTTATTACTTGTTTACTGTTGCAAGAACCATTCTACAGGTCCAATAAATCCACTGACCATATGCGTTATCCAAGCCGGATCGAGATTTTTCGCATAAAATCCGTAACATCATAGCTTCCATTGCTTAACCTGATCGCATCCATGGTGCACATCATCTGATGCAATTCCCTGAACCTTGTCCTGCAAACTCAAAGTACATTACGTTGCTAGGTCCTGTTGCTGTTCCGCTGTTTTATTTATGATTCTCTGCTTTGCTTGAATCATATCTCCAGATTATACCAAGTAGCATCATTTTCCTTTTGCAGATCCTGCAACTACTTTGGAAAATCAGTCTGCCAGGCGCTCCTCTTCTAACTGCTTCCATTTTGTGTAGTTACATGAGCCAATACACATAGCTGAGTAGCCCAGGAATTTCCCATTTTGGTTTTATTTCGTGGAATCCTTTGATATCTCATAACACTAGCCAACATCGTCGCTGGGTTTAATCTAGCAATGCATCTCCTTGCCCAAAGCTAAGCCCTTCTGCAGTTAAGCATAATTCCATCTGGATCATCTGACATGGTTAGGCACCCAATCTTGTTGCCAGAAAGTATTCATCTCCACCTATTTCCAGTATTACCGTTTTTAATTCTTATTTTGCTTAACTCATGAATAAGATCACCTCCCTTTAGTTTAGCAGCTGCCGCTACCATTTCACTTATAGACCTTTTATAATTCTCTTTATGTCGTACCACTTGTATGAGGAGTCTGGAAATCCATTCTCTTAATTCTTACAGTCAGTTTTTATTTCTCCATAAATTTTTCATTTATCCTGTATAGTTCTTCATCTTTATTCGCAAGGTGCTGCGGGATTATTTCTCAAATCTCTCAGTATTGATTCAGCCAGTACAGCTTTTGCGCTTGTAACTCTCTTTCTTCCGCTGATAGCACTCAACAAGACTATCTCTAAAATATAAATTCACTTTGGCTATTCCTGCACATCTTTACAGATTTAAATTCGCGTACGTATGTCCAAATAATTTAGTTTTAATACCATTGTTACATGCCTCTCTAATTTTTTGTTTAATAACTGAATACCAATGACTTTATTACAACAGGCAATACATTTCCATTTTCTAGCGCCACTATGTCAATATAATCTCCATCTCTCTGCTTTACACTATCTATGCAAATTATATATCATAATAATAGCTCAATTTCATACATTGTCCCCAGCCTTTTTTGCCGCTGCTTATCGTTTCAACTATATGTGATTACACCGGGATGAGAGTTTGTTATGTTTTCTTTTTATAACATCTGAAATTACCGAAGATAGCTCCATTATGTCAGTATATGCCATAATATGCTTTTGCCTTTAAAGGCTTAGTGCCATTTTCAATTTCATTTTTCAGAATTAAACCAGTTGGTTCCTTCAATAACCTTTCCTAATTCATTATGTAGCTTTCAGCTCGTTCTGACAGTTTCAATACAGGGGCTTTATTGGAAAAAATTTCCTTTAACGATATAAGTTATTAACTTCCACTTTATTTTCTGTCATATGGCTTCCTGCACCAACTACTATCGCTCAATTGTTCACTTAATTTTAGAGGCTCTATATTTAACTCTTTTAGGACTTTTACCAGTTCCTCTCAAGTACTACCCTATATCGTTATATTCGCAAATCTGTTTCAGTTTCTTCCATAAACAAAATCTGCAACTCCTCAGTAAATGAATAATGCTCAACAACATAAAACAGGAAATCTTTATATGTTACTATTTTATGGTACAATCTGTTTTTGTAAGGATTCCTATTTTTCCAAGAACAAGAAATGTGCCATTCTTCTTATTATTTTTCTCAGGACTCTGTTCACATATTTTTCTTCCTAATTCCAATTTTCACATTTACCATCATGTCGCAATATCATTACATTTTGAAAATATAACGTGTATTGCCATTTTTCTCAAATTTACAAGTCTTCCTCCGATATTCAAGACAAATGGTATCTTGCTTCACTCTATTGAAAACTACAATGTTTGCTTGGTTCACTCCTCCCGATGTCAAAGTTTACGATAACATATTTTTTGCTGCTCAGAATATCCGTAAGCTCCCGAACCCTTTTCCAGGCAATAATGCTTTCCAAATCAAGTCCTGCTGGTTTAGCTTGACAGAAATCTCCCTGCCATTCCACTAGAATTTGCAATCACTTCCTTCGCATTTTTCCTTTCTTACCATATCTCTGTTATTATTAGCTCCTGGCCAAGAAACATCCTTGTATTGCTGTGGCTTTTCTGTATTCAGTTCATTATTTCCCTTAACTTTTTTGCATCTATTTTGTTTCATTTTCTAATGGGTAATATAAATTTTCGCTTCTATATACAACTTCTTTTCTATTATTTTAAACTGTGGGGCGCTGTAAATGCAGTTCCTCTGTTTTCTATATGAAAGTTTGAGGAAAATAAGCTGGCTGTATTAAGTTCCCATATCTATTCCCACACTTAATATTTCTTCTATGTATTACAGACCCTTTGTGTTGATATTTAGTACTCACAAAATCAATTTTCAGTCCAAAACTTATCTCTGGGATCCTTTTCCAGTTTTATATCCAGTTCCGCTAAAGTTTTTCCTTTACAAGACTTTATTCGTAGTCAATGGCTTCACTTTCAAAGTCCTTTTCATCCATTCCAATTCCATCTACATCACTTATACTTAGAAGTATGGGTTTCATCTCTCCTCTTTTACTTTCAATCGTTATATGTCAGCACATCCCTTAAAAGCATACTTTATACAATTTTCCACAAGTTCATTCTCTCCGGAAACAGTTGCTTGTATATCTGAATTAATTTCCAAAGTTATCCTCCTATTACATCTATTTTAGTTTTCAAATGCCCTTCAGATTTTCTCTCACGTTTTTCAAATTTTATTTTATGACTTCTTTGATTTTAGCTCATCGTCCATTTTGAGCAAGCAGCTCATGAGTTACCGAAATACTTGGAAATCCTGGTAATATACTATCGCTAAATGCAGCCTTTACAGCTTTATCATCTGTGTTTTCTTTTACCATATCCTAAGCAAACTTGCTGTGTCTGCAAATTATTTTCACTCTATGATGTATTTCCTTGATTATGGCTGATTTTCGTTAGCTCTTTTTCCTTGATTTTAATTTCGGTAGTATCTTTAATAAACAAAACTACATTTTAACATTTTGTTTCCTTTACCAAGATATATTCAGACTTAAAACCATATTGAGATATTTATATCGGATTTTTCTTTTCTACTTTTCACTTAGCACATCTTCAAATTCCAACATTGTCAATTTCAATATTGTGAAACTTTTCTCAAGGAAAAATGTATAATCTATCCTTCACACATATTTCGCTCTAGAATTGTGGCATATGCACACTTCCTTCTTCATTGAAATTAATTCCATCATTAATGTAGTCAATTATTTGTAGCTCCCGTAGCATTCAGCGGAACTCATGGAATGTCGTCAGTTGCATTGTTAAAACTAACTCATGATAATTCATTGCCTTCCTCGACTATAAGAACGACATCGCTCCATTTGTTCTATCACTTCTTATATATGGGTACTACATTTGTATATGCTTTGCATTGATAGCTGCAATCTCGGCGACGGATGTCAGTTTCTAGTGTTCTTAATGCTACTGGCTCATTTTTTCACCTCTTAATTCCTACAACAACACTTTGGGTGTAACTTGATCTTTTCTTGGATTTGCTTCACTTACCACAATCAACTATGTCTGTTTTCAGCCAGCAGTCTATAAACCACATCCGGCAGCAGCTTGCTCGCAACAGGCGGCCGCTTCACATATTTTCCAGCTTTTCAAATATCAACATTTGAAAGGTTTGTATATTGTTTACATATCGTTCACCGCTTATCTTCATCTCAGACGGGAGTATAATATGAATCTTTACCCATATCTATCTTATTCATACTGAAAAATGCCAACAACCTCGTAACCTGCCTCCTTTTCGTAAAATCTTCATCAGAATACTCACCAACATATCTATTTTTTCTGTCTTCCAGTTTTGACTCGTTTTAAATAATTTTTTTTTTTCAGTTCCTCAATTCTTCCTGCTTGTTAAATATAATTTCGTTGGAATAATTTTTCATCAATAGGCTTTACAATATATCCTATTATTCCTATATTTTCCTTCCTTCATAAAATGTCTTTATTGGAATAGGCTGTAAGTAAAACAACACCTCTAGACAATTTCTCCTTTGTTATTACTTTCGCTGCTTTCAATGATCCAAATCCAGTATAGGCATTTTAATATCCATTCCAATGCAAAATCTGGTTTATATTTTTCTGCTTTGTTCTGGCTTGCACATCAAATCCATCTCCTGCCTCCAGCCTTTTCATCATAATTTGGCCCTAAGTGTCTCTTGAAATGTCATTCTAGCATTATGGATTCGTCGTCACAGCTATTATTTTTCTCTGTCTTTTCTCCTGCAATTCAATAAATCTACATCGGCAACATTTCACGTTTCGGTTCACCTGCTGCCAATCTTCAGTGGATTTTCTCTGTACACATATCATTTCCTATTCCGATCAATTTGTACCTTCATTCACAGCTAAAAATAATTGTTCTTTTCCAGGTTCCGAAGTTCTAACCGACTTCCATTTGAAATTTTTGCATTTTAGCTACTCCTGTTTTATTGTATGCCAGTATCTCCACCTTCCACGCATCTGTACTGGGAGAAAGTCTGCTTCCCACGTTTCCCTATATTTTTGCATTTTTTGTTTCGTGCATTAGAATTGGCCAACTTCTGACGCGATTCTGACATTGTCTCTTCGGCCGGTTTGCAGAATGCGCTCACAGAAGAATGTACTATGCATGATTTATTCCCACAGTCCTGCATTTAAATACAACTCCGCCATACAAACGTCAATGAGAATTAATTCTTTTCTTTTTCCAGTTGCGGATTTTCAAATTACTTACAAGTCAGCTGTCTGTCATTTATCGCTCAATGGCAAAATGTGTTGTAAACTAAGTTCTAGATTTTTAAGAACATAGCTTCTATAGCGATGATATTCGAGCATCCATTCTGTGTCGCAATTGTGTTGTGAAAGAGTTTTTAAATTCTGGATTTCAAGATTGCTATATCGGGCATTTCGCTATCGCTTAGCGGTGTTTTATCTTTCGTTGTAACAACTGCATAAGATGTCACTTCTGAACCTGTTCCGCTCGTTGTTGGAATAACTTATTGAATTTTGGCTATTTTGTCCATTGCCTTTTTATCTGATTTAGCAAAATAAATCACATTGATTTTGCGAACATCTATTGGTGAACCTCCTCCAAGCGCTATTACGCAGTCAAGGATCCATGCATAATTCCAACATTCCTTTATAATTTCCTCATCAGTGGGATCAGGCTTCACATCGAATATGCACTTTGGCTTCTATTCCTCACGTTTTAAGACTAGCTTTGTCTACTTTATTTATGACTTTCAGTTTTACATATTTTTTCATCTGCTTCAACTAAAAAGTAACTTTCATTTAAAGTCAATTCTTAATATATCCAAGGGTAAGCGCCATAATGAATATCGGTTTTGTTGAAATAACCCATTGACTCCACTTCCTTTCTTCTTTTATAATGTAATTCTTTAATTTGGATAATATTTTTGGACTTTGTTTCAGAATCTGTTATTTTAAATTCTTTTGTAGTGTGTCAATACTCAAATTTTGACAGTCTTTTTTATTTCATTTTCATTTTACTTTCTGATTCACGCTTAACATTTTCATATTTTACTCCAATTCCTTATCCTAATTATGTCCCTTTGCTCCTGGGTAATAATCATATCAGCTTGAATCACAAGTTGTTCATTCTTGAACATATTCAAAAGATTTTTACCGTAATCAATCTTTTTCCTCTCATTTTTCTACTCCTTTTTCCGATTCAAACTGTCTATTAATCGTTTTTTCTGCTTCCACGTCAGCTTCGTCTGTCCCTTTCCTTCAACTACCATTAGTTTTGAGTCCTTTCAGTTTTCATCAGCCTATTGCCCAGACATTATCCACAACTTTTCAAATTAACATATTGTGCCTTCTTTCCTTCGTATAATTCAATACTATTTTTCTTTTATATAAGAGAAAATCCACATCACGCAAGAGTTGTTTTAGATTTTACCATCAACTAGGCGTCTGATTTTTAATTCAGCTTTCTGACCTTCTTTCTGTTACCATTCCTTCGAATAAACTTTTCTTTCGTGCAAAAACATTTAACTTCGTTCCTTTTTTACAACCTTTGTTCAAATTCCTAACTTTATCAGATACCCGTCATAAAGATTAATTAATTTTTAACCAGGTTTGTATATTTTTATATTCAGACCTTCTTCCCTGATACAACTCCCATCGTTAAAAGAAATTCTGTTATAACTTTTTCTCCTCCTGTTAATCAATCAGCTCATTTTATGCAAGAGTTGACACTACCAGTCTTTTATTTTCACATTGGTCAGATTTCTTCCCAAGTACATAATTTTATGTTTTTCCATAAATGTTTCTTTTCAATTCCATCATCAAAAACTGTCATTTCCAAAAACTATTAATACTGATTTTTGAAATAATCTCATTGACCCTTTTCAGATAATTTTCATTTTCACTTTGGCAATTTCCTTTAACACTTCCTTGCAAGCACTTCTATCATTTCTGAGTGTCCATTTTATCTCCTCACAATACAGCCTTTTACAGCTATTTCAATAACTTCCTTTCCTCCTAGAAACATACCCATAGAATTGGCTTCACATCAAGTCTATGTACATGCTCAGTTTAAAAACTGTCCTTACTCTTATTAAACATCATCAAATATTACTATCACTGTAATTTTCACTTTTACAGTTTCGCCGTCTTTTACAGAAAGAATCTTTTGCATCTTCGACTTTGTCATATGAATATCTTTTAGCCAACAATAACACCTTTGTATCCAAATTTGTACATATTTATCTCCTAGCAGTATTCAGCGTTCCTTCAATTTTCCACTTTCCTTATCCTGCTCCACTTGACTCCTATTCCAGGCGGCAGTCAATGGCGAATAATTCCACTTTTGAAAAACTTCTGCAAGGTCCTAATACTACAACATTGGAAATTCTCCTTTTGGACAATCACTCAGCTCTTTCCTTTGCCTGCGGTGTCCTGGCTGATAAATCACAGCCTTTGCTGGAGTAAGTTCATAACCTTTTCCAAAAAGTGCTTCATGCTCCTTCATGCAGATGTACACGAGCAGCCTCAACCATAAAGGTATCATCCTTTTCTGCCTAAATTTTCACCTTAATTTTTCTTATTGTTCTCTCAATTCATTTCTGTCCATAGCATCTTCCAAAATTTGAGATTGTTATAATCTCCATTATTTGCACAGCATCATCAAGTGGCTATACTGCTCAAACGGTTCAATGCTTTCAGCATATCAGCCTTTCCACTTTTCCTTCCAAAAAGCTTTTACCGCAACAGCTCATTCCTTGAAGCGACTCTCTCAGATAATTTAAATCTATAACTGATTCATCATAATCTATATTTATTTCAAACTCACGTACTTACCCGTCTTAAAATATTTTACTGTGATATGAGGTTATGTCTTTTAATGTATCTATATCATGTCCTAGAACATTCCTTTCCTGAAATTCCATATCATCATTTCACTTATGAATAAATCTCTTCAAATCCTTGTCTGTGCAAAATCACTTTCCAGCTTTTGTTTTCATATTTTTCAATATTTTATTATTTGGCCACCATAAATTTTCCTCTTAAAATAATTCTCTTATGATTTTACAACTAGATTGTCTCAAAAGCTGAGTCTGTATATTCAGGTTTTTGTCGTAAATTACTCTGTAAAAATAATCTCTGTATTGTCTTTTGGAGGGTACTATTAGACTACCCCGACTTGAGAAACTAGATTTTTTCATCTGTTTCTTTTTCTCTATAACGTTTCACAGATTTTTAATTCGATAATCAATTTTTTTACATTTTAAATATTCTCTAGCTGATGGTGTAAGGATGTCTTTTCAGTTATTCGTACTTTTCAGATGCCCTTCCTTTTCTAATTTTCTAAACGTTCCTTCTGTTATAACCATTTTTATCACACCCTATCTATTTTTTATAGAGATTCCATCAGCCACTTGTCTTATGATACTTTCTATATCATTTCACTAACTTTTCAATTTACTAGTATCATTATTTGAATTCACATGACTCTGTACAATACGGAACATTTTCAATGGCAGCACAGCTCTTTTTGTTCCATAAGCTACTCTTCTATCTTCAGTAGCCAGAGATTTAAAGGCCCCTATATTGTCAGAAGTTGCACTTCCTCAACTGTTCCATCTAATGTGAATGCAATTATAAAATTTGTAGTAACTCCTACTCCTCCAAGTGCCGCAGATGCTGTTTACAAACAATCTTGAAACTGAACTTCAATGAAAATTCTCTTGTAATATTTTCGTTGTTTTGTGTGCGATGACATTGTATGCCGATTCCTTTCGTTTGAATTTCTATGCCTTTCATGCTTTTCCAGAAGTTTCTTCTGTATAAAATCTAGTATGGACATATTTTTCTTATCAGATAAGGATTGAAGTGTGAAACTTCTGTTTCTTCAGAAATTAGAACTTTTAACTTAGTTACACAGGAACTATTATTCCTGCCATTACAGCCATATATAGGCTGTTTTCCTATTTTGGATTCATTGTGTTGTTGGCTCATTAGAAGTTTAACTTTCTTTCGTACTTGTTTTAGAAATATGCACCTTGTCGTTTCAATTCATCTGCAACTTGATGTTTTATTACTTTAATAACTATGACAATTGACTGTTCTGACGCACAAATTACTCATCAAAGTTTTACTGTCTGTTATTCTTTTAACTTTCTTTTCCTAATGTCATGCTATTAATGAAAGGTCCATTTCCAGAGTCCCTCTATATGTAGGTGTTCAGAACTGTAAGCACACCATTGCCTACACCTGTTGCCAATCAATAGAGTCTTTTTATGTTTCATAGCTCTTTGGCAACTTAATGTAGGTGTTTTATAACTCAATTAATCCTTTTGGAGCACCTGCTTACACCTAACTTTCAGCAGCTCTTATTAAATATTCTGCGGTTTTAATATAGAGTCTTTCGCATTGGATGCGGACTTACAAAATTACCGCATTCCTGCTTTCAATGAAATCGTGTACAACTATATTATTGTAGACAGCTAGGGTTTATAGAAAGATTAATGCTGCGATTATTCCCAATTGAACCCTATTTCTGTTTATTCTTTCTTTATCGTCGTTAATGATTCCTCTTGTTTTTTGCCCAAATCTTTTTATAGTTTAAGCACCTACTGACGCTAGTCACTATTTTTACTGCCATCTTTAACGTCTTAAATCCATTTTCTTCATTAGCCAATTTTGCCAGTTCTACTTCGTGTTTTGGCTTCATACAGATTTTTCCTTAACTATTTCATCAATCTGGCTTTGAGAAAATTGGCTGTGTTTAACTTCAAAAGCTTTACTCACGCAGCAACAAGCAAATCTCTGTTTGGCCTGTATCGATTGCAAATCTTTATCCATAATCTTTCCTTTCTGTAAATAACTACTGACTTTGGTATTCTATTCTCAATACAACTTCTTCAACTGTTTTTACTTTTGGTAATATGCTTCAATTTCAGTATGAGGTCTTGGGAATTACATGAATTGAAATCAGATTTCTCCCTACTCTTTCTGCAGCAGCAGCTCCCACTATCAGTTGCAGCTTTCACCCGCTCCTCCTCCTCTTACCAGCTGCTGTCCCTTTCATCCGCCACCAACATGTTCTTTCCCAATCAATGTTACATTGGCTGCTTTACCATCGCATCAGCCGCTTCTGTGCAGCTACCTAATCCCCTTTGAATTTCAACCATTCCTAATGCATTTAATGTTGCCATTGTGCTTCCTCCTTGTTATTCTTTATCAAAATTTCTATCAGTTTTTCTTAGGCATTGTTTTTATTTGATTCCAAGTGTAGCCTAATAATTTGCAGCCTATTTACCATTTTTAAATCAATTAACCGCCCTGATATTGCTTTTTGACACTACTAGCTTCATCATCTTCTTTTCAACTATTTTCGAAAACTTCTATTTTTCCTGAATATCATTATTTTGATCTAATTTTTCAGCTGGATTTTCAACTTTTCATAAACTTCTGCTCTGTAACTTTTTTTAAATTTTATTTCCTTTTATTTTTGTTCTAACTACGTCCAAAATTTTCATTTTACCTTTTCAATTGTTACTTCTTCTGTTATTTCTTCAGACAAAATTTTTCCAATTTACTTTTCTCAATAGTTTGTATCTTTAACTTATTGATTTGTTTTTCAATTTTTGTTTTCTGTTATTTTCCTAAATCACTTATCAAAGTTTTTTTTGTTTTTCCGAATCAATTCTTGCGATGACATTGCTGCTCAGGAAATTACTGATCTTTTGCGCACTAAGCGCGAATCCAGCTGCTGCTGTTGGCTGTGCATCTCCTGCTGCTTCAATCGTTACCGTTCCGCCTTACATGTGGCAGTTCATACCAGGTTACGTACGGGCTTTCGGTAAAGCATCCGCTGCTTCTGTGCAGTTACCAAAGACCCTGAAACTACTCGACACATCATGCGAGATATCTGTTATCACCTTCTAACTCTCAGGAATCTTCTTCAGATGTTTGTGAGTTCTCAATTCCCTTATTTTTCATAGCCTTACATTAAAACTTTCCGCTCCCACTTTTCCAATGTTTCTTTCGCTTTTCAAGTTTCCACCTAAATCAGTTTTGAACACCAGTTCCATTGAGCTTTGAAAGGCTGGGCGCAAAGTTGGAAATGTATTACGTATGCTGAGCACCAACGTTAAGACTGCATTCCATGCAACACCGGCATTCTATTTTCCATATATTCTCCAGGAGTGTCAGTGCCTCATTTTGAATAATATAAGCATTTGGTTTTCATATTCTGTCAAATCCATTTCTTCCGATTCGTGTTGTTTTACCACACATGGACTTTCCGTTAAAATCTTTTTCAGTTTTATGACCTCGTTATTTGAGTTATACCTAAATCTTGGTACATTTTGAAAGTATGGAAACTAGCCATTTTCTGGCTTCTATTAGCCAGCCTCCACCTAGCCTTGGACTAGTAAGTCATCACGGCGATCCTATTTCACTTCGCGCTCTTTGTGGCCAAATCTGCGCAATTATTCCTTCTCCTGGAGTGATTGTTAAAATTCCGATAACATTTACTGTTTTCATGAGCTGGCCACGTCTAAATCTCTTTGAGGATTTGCAATTATATGAGCCAGTGTAATTGCCACCAAGGCACATATTCACTATCATTCTCTATTTTTTCTTCTTCCGACTTGACAAATCCTTTCTAAATTTTTTCTATCAAACGTATTGTTTCAACTTCTGAATGTGGACGTGGAGTTACATGAACTGAAACTAGTTCTCCTCTTTCAGCAACAGCAACCCCTACACTCAGTTGCAACCTCCTTAGCTCCTACGTCTCCTCCCACAGCACTGTTACAAGTCCTCCACCTACGTGTTCTTTTAATCAATGCTCACATTCGCAGCTTTACCATTGCATCTGCGCTTCCTTTGTGCGGACTACTAATCACTATTCTATCATTCCTAACGCGACAATGTTGCCATAACTCTTACCTCCCAAAATTTTAATTTTCAAATTCTTTAATAGGGCTGATGTCTGGCTATCAAAATGATGGTGCAACAATTTTCAAAATCAAAAATAACAAACACTGATTTTATCACAATGATTTGTATAATTTATAAAATAAAAAAACATTAAAAATAACATGAATTTCAGCCAAAGTTTTTCGGGCCGCAGCCCTAATAACTTATTACACTGTTTTAAAATTCTGTTAAAATAAGGTTTCAACTTCTGAATGGACGTGGAATTATGAATTGAAACTAGTTTGCCACTCTTTCAGCAGCAGCAGCCTGCATCAGTTGCATTGCCGCAGCCCCTACATCTCCTCTTGCCAGCACTGTTACAAAAGTCCCACTCACACCTACGTGTTCTTTTCAATCAATGTCACATTCTCGCAGCTTTGCACCATCGCATCAGTAGCCTGTTGCAGCTACCGTCCTTTAGTTTCTATCATTCCTAGTGCATTTAATGTTGCCATATCTTTCCTCCTGAAATTATTTTTATTTGACAAATAATTTTAACTTTCAAATTCACCTCCTCATCTAAAATTATGCAGTGTAATTATAATTAGTGAAAAATAAAAGAACTAAAATCAAATAATTTTCAAAACTCCTTTTTGCTCCAAAATATTGTACCATTTTATATTTAATAATTCTATATTTACAATTAATAATGTTTTATTTAAAAGGTTTTCTACATCGTTGTAATTAACTTTCACTTTGGTATACTATGATTTTAATTTTATATTAACTTTAAAAAATTTTTAAAATTATATTTAAGTTGAAATATGATTACAGTTTAAAAATACGTTTAAAATTGAACTGAAACAAAGAAAACCCAAAATAATAATATTAAATTTAAAAAAATAATTGTGAAATATATCTTGATAAATATAAAAAAGTGTACTAATAGTAAAAAATTACCTGGGTGTTTTACAAACTTAATAGGAAATCAATTTAGAATCCATTAGCCCCACTACTATGAAACTGACAATGCAAAACACAAATATTTTGAGGGTATAAGTGGGATGAAGTTAGTCAGGAGACTTGCTAATAATTTTTATACTAAAATTTTCTAGGAAAGAGATTCTTAATATACATCAGTAGCGAAATAATAAATCAACACGGTGATTTGTTCCGCCAAATATACTATCGATGATATTATAGTTGTTTGTTGTGGGAAGTTTTATTCAGCTTCAGCTTTGGCTGATTTTTGGAACTTGCCGAGGGTTTAATTAAATTTAGAGAAAGGAGAAATGAAAAGACATTATTGTTTTTGGACAATCAGTATGCTGTTAATAAGGCATAAATGGTTATTCAATGCATTATAGGGGAAGAGTTTTGCGCTAAATTGGGTTATAGTATGGTTTTGCAGTTTTGTATTCCGTTCTGGATTGTAGGATAAAACTTGGAAGCTGCCTCTAAAGGGAGGCAGTAGAAGGATAAGAGCAATTTCAGCAGGCCAGGAATGCTATAACATGCACTGATGTTTCCATCCAAAACATGAAGTGGAACTAACGCCAAGGGCTGCAAAAGAAAAAACATAACAATGAGGATTTTTTTATATGTCATGACGCATTAATAGATCTTTTGCACGAATCATGTGTGTATCACACGGAGATGTGGTGCGGAAGTAATAGAGGCGGACAAATTTCGGCAAACATCCATATACAAAGTCGTTATTGAACAATTTTTCTGTACGTGGAGAAATGAAAGTTAGAGTTAAATGATTTTTATTATTTTGTAACAAAAGAGTTTTATTTTTATAAAATTTTTATATTATAAATTGTTATATATATTTTATGTGTAAGGTGATAAAAAGTAGATAGAAACAACTTATGCATTTAAATTGAACCGTGTTTGAAGATTTGATTTGGAAAATGTATAATGCGAAGAACTGAGATAACACTACCTGTTTTACAATGGCGATACAAGAAGAATTAGTTGGAAAACTGGAATTGACATCGAAAAAGATGATTGACTACAGTGAAGAAATATTACCACAAGACTTCTAAAAGCAAAGAACAAATTGAAAAACTGGTTGGAACAGTTCACGAGGTGCTGTAATGGTAAAGATGGTCTGTTGACATGGGAAGATACATTTTCAGAAATGATAGAGGTTTCAAAATATTGGAACTCCTACAAAAAAAAAAGACATTCATTGGGATGGATATACTGGTATCAGAAGCCTACGAAGAAGCTTGGCGCAGTGTCTAGCTACTGGAGCAAGAATTAATGAAGGAAATAAATTGTTTATAAAATAGAAAATGGTGAAATCTGGTTTCAATGCGGTTCTCATTATAAGAAAAAATAAAAAGGGTGGAAAAGACTTTCTGCCTTTTTTGAGTTTAGTTTTAAAAGTTTCTAATGGTGTAAATATTTTGACAAGTATTTTGATTGAGTGTCACAGTAACTTTGAGAAATTTAAAAATATGAGAGGCTTTAAGAAAAGTGGATTTTGAGCAACTTGGATTTATAAAAATATTAAAATATAGGAGATGAGTCAAAATAAATAAAACTACGATTTGATGAAATCTGATAGTTTTGAATTCGAAACATTTGGTCTTTGCAGTGTTCCTTGGTATTATAACAGATAATAAAATGATTATAGGGACTCATACTACCACAAATTTAGGAATTTGTCGGATAGCACACTTCAATTATCTGAAGCTTTAAAGTGTTAAATCGACATCAAGCAGGGGTACTGACTAAAGTCTTGCTTCCATGCTGTGTGGGATTAACCCCGGCGGCGATGAACCTGTTCTGATAGCACTATATATATTTAGAGATTTAATAAAACAAATATTCTGAGCAGGGAGTTAACTGACCCCGCGAAAAGCATCAAAACTTTGGGTTATCAGACATCTGTTGGGGGCACTCACAAAAAGTAGCATTGTTCATATCAAATATAGAATAAATGTTGAAATGTCAATTAACAGGCAGATAAATAAAAAACAAAGGGAGAGAAAAAATAAGATGAAAGACTTAATAGAATAAGACTTAGAAAACAATAATTTGCCCTATTACCAATTCGGCGAAATTTATTCAGCAGTTTAATAAACAGACACAATTATTGTGAAATTTTTAGGAAAGGAAAGCCTTGGCTGTAGGCTCAAATTTAATACATGAATTAATGTACTTATAACAGCCTGTTCATTGAAGGATTCTTAGTTTTGACATTCTAATTTTATAATGGGTGCAAAGGAATGTAGAAAATTTAGAAATCAAAACTATAATCTAGTTTATTTTCCATAATTTTCTCTTATTTGTTGCTTATTAAGGTTTTTACTGTGAGACAATATTTTAATTTTAATTAATAATGTTCACGCAAAAGTATTTATTGGAGGCAAATATC